>Ga0209123_1000173_pt1 | contig 97612 bp, 102 predicted proteins | sample BarGraIncu00431A_FD_184500 | JGI IMG/M metagenome (GOLD analysis project Ga0209123, IMG submission 184500) | Arctic peat soil microbial communities from Barrow, Alaska, USA - Barrow Graham LP Incubations 004-31A (SPAdes) (version 2) | ecosystem: Environmental > Terrestrial > Soil > Wetlands >... | reverse complement strand
TGATCAGCTCATCCTTTTGTGCATGGCTGAGTTGGGTGAGGTCGGGTAGGCTTTGCATCGAACCCGATTCTCGCTCACTATTTCATAGCGAACTCAGATTGATCTCCATTGGGAGCTGAGTAGTTACATGTTTAATATGAAAACAAGCCTCAAGCCCGCTTACTACCTACGCAAGCAGCTACGAAATAGATAGCAACTCCACCGCAGACTCCACACCCTCCCGCCCCAACATTTCCCTCAACAACACGCTGAAAGTTTCCCTCGCCAGATGGCGGGAGCGTTCGCGGTGCCAGACCAGCAGGGTTGGCGCCCGCCCAACCGCCGGGGGCGTGGGGTGGGTGCGCAGGGTGCCTGCGGCCAGATGCACTTGCAGCACGGCGCGGGGCAGCAGGCTCACGCCCATGCCGGCGGCGACGCAGCCGATGATGGCTTCGAACGAGCCGTATTCGTTGAGTTGTGCCAGTTGCACGCCTTCACCGCGCAGCCAGTCCAGCAGGCGCTGGCGATAGGAGCAGCCTTCGCGGAAGGTGAACACGCTCAGCGGCCCGCGCTGGGCCAGATCGGCGACGTTGTTCATCGTGGGCCAGTCGGCAGCGCTGAACAGCACGGGTTCTTCCTCCAGCACGGCTTGCATTTCCAGCTGCGGATGCAGCACGGGCGCGGACACCAGCGCCGCATCAAGCTGGTGCAGCAGCACGCCCTGAATCAGCTGGGCGGTGGGTCCAGTGGTCAGGCGCAGGTCGATCTTGGGATGCTGCGCGCGCAGGGCCACCAGCACCGGCGGCAGGCGGGCGGCTGCTGTGGTTTCCATGGCGCCCAGGCGCAGCAGGCCTTGCGGTGTGCCGTGGGCGCGCACCGCCTCGCTCGCCTCGTCGGCCAGCGCGAGCAGTCGCTCGGCGTAACCCTCCAGCAAGCGCCCGGCGGGGGTGATGACCAGGCGGCGGTTGATGCGGTCAAACAGCGGGGTGGCGAGTTCGTCCTCCAGCTGGCGGATGCGCGCGGTGACGTTGGATTGCACGGTGTTGAGCCGCACGGCGGCCTGGGTGACGCTGCCGTCCTGGGCAACGGCTCGAAAAATGCGGAGGGCGGCAAGGTCCATGGCGGCTCTCTCCATCTTTAAAAGTGATTGTTTTCATCGTATTAAATCATTTTTCTTTTAATGTGAATCCATTTAAGCTGCGGACTTTGCATAACTTTCAGGAGCTTTCATGCCTTACGTGAACATCAAAATCACCCGCGAACAGAACACACCCGCGCAAAAGGCGGCGCTGATTCGCGGCGTGACGCAGTTGCTGGTTGATGTGCTGGGCAAGAACCCGCAAACCACGGTGGTGGTGATTGACGAGGTCGACACAGACAACTGGGGCATCGGCGGCGAAAGCGTTACCGTGCGCCGCGCTCAGGGCACATAAGTCGATTTACTTGGAAGCCTGAGCAAGCGAACAAGCCCATTGACCAAGCTGGTCAGCGGGAGACGGCTTTCAGGGGCGTTCAGTTGCAATGCCACATCGCTCTGAGCCGCCAGCTCGACCCAGCTTGATGTGGGCTGTTCAAAGACCTGGTTTTGGTAAACAGATGTCTTCTCGGTCAAAAGCATGTTTTCTACCCACACCTGACGCGTCACCGACAAGTTGCCGGTCACGACGCGGATGCGCGTGCCCTTTGGGAGTTTTTGCCAGTGCGCCTGGCCGCGCTGCAAGCGCATGGGCGAACGGGGTGTGCCATCGAAATCAGTCATATTTGCCGCCTGGTCGAGTAGTGAAATGGCCCGCTTGAAGATGATCGGGAGGTGCAAAAATCGTATCTGGCGGGGCGTGCGGGCACCAGTCACACAGGTGCCAAATCTTTGGCGTAACAGGCGCCATGCCCGGCATCTGTTATGGTCTGTTTTCAATTCATCTGCATCTGTTTTTTAGAAAGAAGATCAACGAAGATTCGCCATGGACGCTACAAACACGCTCAATTCGCCCTTGCCGTCACCGCTGTATCAGCGGCTGGCCATGCATTACCGCAGTGCCATTGAGGCCGGGTCGCTGGTGCCGGGTGACCGGATGCCTTCGCTGCGCGCGCTCATGCGCCAGCATGGCATCAGCTTGTCCACCGCGTTGCAGCTGAGTCGGCAGCTCGAAAGCGAAGGGTGGTTGCAAGCACGGCCACGTTCGGGCTACTTTGTGAGGCGGCCTTTGCGCAGCACCTTGGCAACGGTGGCTGAGCCGTTGATGGATGTCATTCCCGACCCGGCGCAATATGTCGGCATTCACGACCGGGTTTCAGATTTCATTGCCCGAGGCCGCCTGCAGCCGGTCAAAACCAATTTGTCGGCGGCCCGTTGCGCGCCAGAGCTTTACCCGGCGCACGCCTTGCAGCAAAGTGCGCTGCGGGTATTGCGCCGACACCCGGATGTCTTGGTCACCGCTGCTGCGTCCACCAAAGGCAGCCCCGAGTTCCGGGCGGCGTTGGCCAAACGGGCTTTGGGCGTGGGGCTGACCTTGTCGCCCGATGACATTCAAGTGACCCATGGTTGCATTGAAGCCTTGAACCTGGCCCTGCGCGCGGCGGCGCAGCCCGGTGACACCATCGCGGTGGAGTCGCCCACTTTTCACGGCTTGCTGCAAGTGCTGGAGAGTTTGGGCCTGCAGGCGCTGGAGATTCCAACCAGCCCGCAGACCGGCATCTCCATGGAGGCGCTGGAGTTGGCATTGCAAACCTACCCGCACATCAAGGCTGTGGTGGTGGTGCCGTATTTGCAGAACCCGCTGGGCAGCATCATGCCCGACACCCACAAGCAGCGTCTGGTGCAGCTATGCGACGAGCACGCCATGGCGCTGATTGAAGACGACTGCTACAGCGAATTGGTCAACGAACGTCGCCGCGCCGATACCCCGATGCGGGCGATCAAGTCGTGGGACAAAACCGGCAACGTGATTTACTGCTCCTCGCTACACAAGGTTTTGGCGCCCGGCTTGCGCCTGGGCTGGATGGTGGCCGGGCGCTGGCAGGCCCGGGTGGAGATGTTCAAGCACGTACAGACTCGCAGCAACGAACAGCTCTCGCAGCTGGCCGCCGCCGAGTTCATTGCGTCCCCGGCCTACGACCGGCATTTGCGCCGCCTGCGCGCCGCCTTGCTGGTGCAGCGCGAAAAGTCGGCCGAGATCATTGCCAGCAGTTTTCCGCCCGGTACACGTTTGAACGAGCCCGAGGGTGGCTTGGCGCTGTGGGTGGAACTGCCGCAAAAGTTGTCGTCCAACAAGGTGTTTGATGCCGCATTAAAAGAGAAAATTTTGATCGCCCCAGGCTTGATGTTCTCCAACTCGCTGCGCTTTGACGCCTATCTGCGCATCAGCTGCGGCTCGCCCCATGATGCGCAGGCAGAAACCGCCTTGCGGCGGCTGGGGCAAATCGTGGGGGAATTACTCGTTCAGTCGTGATGTTGTTAATGAAATAAGGCTCCAGCCCTCGTTGGGTGGCTCTGCCTATTCGTGTCCGGCAACTGGGCGCGGCCGATACGGCATCTCAAGCGCGGAAATTTCCTCATCAGTGAGTGCCAGCGTAAGACCTGCGATAGCGTCATCGAGATGATGTGGTTTGCTTGCCCCAATAATTGGAGACGTGATTCCCTGTCGGCTTGTGATCCATGCAATAGCAACTTGTGCCGCTGGCACCCCACGGTTGGCGGCCACTTGTTCAACGGCGGCGACAATCGAATCTTCTTCAGCATGATGGTCGTACCACAGGTGTGCAGGGTGATCTGTCGTCGCCCTCAATGTTTGCACTTTTCTTGAACCGGCCAAAAGACCGCGTGCCAGTGGCGACCAGGGTGTAACTGCAATACCCATCTCGCGACATAGAGGCAACATTTCCCTCTCCTCTTCACGGTACACCAGGTTGTAGTGGTTTTGCATGGACACAAACTTTGCCAGGCCATGGCGTTCTTGCAAGCCGAGCATGCGCATAAATTGCCATGATTGCATGGACGAGGCCCCGATGTAGCGCGCTTTGCCTGAACGAACGACGGTATCCAGCGCTTCAATTGTTTCTTCAATGGTGGTGTCCGGGTCGAAGCGGTGGATGACATAAAGATCCACATAGTCGGTACCCAGTCGTTTGAGAGACGCATCTATGCTTGCCAAAATGTGCTTGCGTGATAGCCCTTTGTCGTTGGGCTTGTCGCTCATCGGATTGAATACCTTGGTCGCAATCACGACGTCATCGCGTGAGGCATATTTCAGAAGTGTTTTACCCAGTATTTCTTCGCTTGCGCCATATGAATACATGTCGGCGGTATCGAAGAAGTTGATGCCCATGTCCAGTGCTTTCTGAATAAATGGACGGCTTTCATCTTCGTTCAAAACCCATTTGCGCCAGTCAGTGCTTCCGTAAGTCATGCAGCCCAGGCAGAGTTTGGACACCTTCATGCCTGTTGAACCGAAACGTACATATTCCATTTGCTATTTCCTTGCGTCGAGTTGAAGCCGCAATTTACGCCCGGCTTCGCTTCACATCCAATACCATTTTTGTGATACCTTTTCGGTATGAATGAATCCATCGATCTGCGGCAGTTTCGTTACTTTCTCGCGGTCAGCGAAGAATTGAATTTCGGGCGCGCAGCGCTGCGTTTGCATATCTCGCAACCCCCGTTGAGTCGGCAAATTCGCCAGTTGGAAGACCAGCTTGGCGTGGAACTATTTCAGAGAAGCAAAGCAGGTGTTGCGCTGACGCAGGCTGGAGCGGCATTTCTGCCAGAAGTGAGGCGAACATTGGATCAAGCAGCCAAGGCGATTTCAGCAGCCAAGACAGCACAAGGTGCCGATGGCGGGCAGTTCGTCGTGGGCTACACCACCGTGTTCGACCGTAGCGCGATTCCCGACGTGGTCGATGGCCTGCGTGAACGTTTCCCAAACTGGCGGATGACCACCAAGGGAAAGCATTCGATCAGCCTCGTGCGGGACATCAAGAACGGGACCATGGACGCGGCCTTCATCGGCTTGTACACCGATACCCAGGGTTTGACGGTAGAAACGATCCTTGAGGATTTTTTTGTAGTCGCCTTGCCTGCCAATCATCGACTCGCCCAGAAGCGCAGGCTCGGCTTCGATGATCTGCAAGGCGAGCCGATGTTCTGGTTCGAGCGCCGACTCAATCCTGGCTTCTACGACCACTGTCAAGCGTTTTTCGCACAGATCAACTTCAAGCCCAACGCCATCGCGGAACCGCCTGACCATCACATCATGCTGGGACTGATTGCGCAGGGGCAAGGCATCGCGCTTATCCCGTCATCGTTACGCAAAGTCAAGTACCTGGGAGTGGTTTTCCGTGAGATGAAAGAAGAACGCGAGAAGCTGCGCATAGGTATCGCTGTGGCCTATTCGCAGCGCAATCAGTCGCCTGTTCTGCAGGCGTTCCTTGAACTGGTTCGGCAAACACGTATAAGAAAAACGGCTACAGCCACCGTACTACCTGCGTTAGCAGCTATAAAGTTAATAGCGAGCGCTACAGCTTGGCGAGCCGATCCAGCGCGGCGTTGAGTGTTTCGTCTTGCTTGGCAAAGCAAAAGCGCACCACGCGCTGGTCAAAGCCGTTGCCGTAAAAGGCGGATAGCGGAATGGCGGCGACGCCAATTTCGCTGGTGAGCCATTGGCAAAATTCAGACTCGCCCAATTCGCTGACCTGCGAAATGTCCACGCACTGAAAGTAAGTGCCTTCGCCGGGCAGCAGTTTGAATTTGGTGCGTGCGAGCCCGGCGCGAAACAGGTCGCGCTTGCGCTGGTAAAAGGCGGGCAGCTCCAGATAGGGCTTGGGGTCGGTCATGTAGGCGGCCAGTCCGTATTGCACCGGGGTATTGACGGTGAAGACGTTGAACTGGTGCACCTTGCGAAACTCGGTGGTCAAGGGGGCGGGCGCGGCCACGTAGCCGACTTTCCAGCCGGTCACATGGTAGGTTTTGCCAAAGCTCGACACGATAAAGGCGCGTGCTGCCAAGTCCGCAAAGCGCGCCGCGCTGTGGTGCTGCTGGCCGTCGAACACCATATGTTCATAGACTTCGTCGCTGATGAGCAGGACGTTGGTAGGCGCCAGAATTTCCTGCAGGCGCAGCATTTCGGCTTGCGTCCAGACCGTGCCGCTGGGGTTGTGCGGCGAGTTGATGATGATGGCGCGGGTTTTGGGCGTGAGGGCGGCGGCGATCTTGTCAAAGTCGGGACGGAAGGTGCCGGGTGTCAACGGAACCCGCACCGCCACGCCGCCCGCGAGTTCAATGTTGGGCACGTAGCTGTCGTAGCACGGCTCCAGCACGATGACTTCGTCGCCCGCGTGGACGATGGCCAGAATGATCGTGATGATGGCTTGCGTAGCCCCGGCTGTGATGGTTATTTCGCTGGTAGCACTGTATTGACGTGCGTAGAGTGCTCCTATTTTTGTAGCGATTGCCTCGCGCAGCACCGGCACGCCGGGCATCGGCGGGTACTGGTTCAGGCCTTGTTTCATGGCATCGGTCACCACATCGACCAGCTTGGGGTCGCAGTTGAAGTCCGGGAAGCCCTGGCCCAGGTTGACGGCATTTTTCTCAGCGGCCAGCGCGGACATGACGGAAAAGATGGTGGTGCCCACGGCGGGCAGTTTGGTTTGGAGGAGTGGTGTGTGCATAAAATTTAATCTTCATCAGACTGCAAAACGGTCTCGTAATCCTGCCCGCCGTAAAACAGGCCGATGATGGAAACCACCTCTGCCTCAACATCGAACGCAATCACAACCCGCTTTTTGTAATTTGTGATTCGTAGTCCCGGCCGGACATCATCACGACGTGTACCCCGGTGCGGAAAACTACCCAGCCCCTCACAATACGTGACGATGGCTCCCGTATAGCGCCTTGCAATCTCGGGAGATGCCGCCGCGGCGACGTAGCGATAAAGTAACTCAAGCTGATCCAGCGCTTCTGGCGTGAAAATGACGCTGTAATGCATCACGTCTTTGCCGTGACTTCTTCATGCAAGCCGTCAAGCCGCAAGCGCACCTGGTCAATGGTGATCGCCCGCGACGGGTCCGCCTTCAGCGCGTCATAGGCAGGCCCCACCTCTTGAACCAGCCAGTTTGCGACAGCACGGTCGCGGGCCATCATGGCTCGCAAGCCATCGCGGATCACTTCGCTATCTGTGGCGTACTCACCGCCAGCAACTTTTGCTTTGACAAGATTGGCCAACTCATTGGGCAATGTGATGCTGAATTGCTGGGTTGTGCGCATGGTGAACTCCGATGAATTTGACAGGATTAAATCCTACTGCAATTGTGATGGGTGTGCCAGTAGCCAAAAAAAATGGCGTCTGCCCCGCGCAAACCTGCCACCAGCGCCGTTGGCATGGCTGCCAACACTTTAGTTCACTGCGCATAGTCATACTCGTGGCTATGAGCTTGTCTGTCTTGCGCCCGCCATGACGGTTTGAAGGTGCTTGTCCATGGTTAAAAGGGTCAGCGCCTCAGAAATGGCGGTTGCCGCAATGACCGCATCAGGCAGCTTTATCTTGCGGGTTTGCCGCAAACCAATCGCGACATCTTCGGCGGCTCTGGTAAGAGGTAGATAGGTCATGCGCGAAAGTTTTTGCCTGATCAGGGATTCCTCTTCGTGCTCAAGGCCTGCAAAGCCAAGAATCTCCATTCGCGTGATAGCGCTAAAAGCACACTCCGAAATAAAAAGATTGCGGGCCGCAACCTCAGACATTACTTCGGGCTGGGAGCTCAGCAGGCCCAAAATGAAGTTGGTATCAAGAAGATATTTAATTCCACTCATCGCGCATCCGAGCCTGAAGCGCCACAAGGTCACCTGTAAAGCACTTTGAGTGCTCCAACCCACCCGCCAAGCTGAGCAAGGATTCATCGTTGGCTGTGGTTTGCGCGTGCCTCTGTTTATCGCGTAAAAATTCCGCAAAATCGACGACCTCGGCCAATACGGGCTCTGATAAATCTTTAATTACTTCCAAGAGTCGGCTTGCTGCGTTCATTTGATTGCTCCTGTCGCGTCAAAGACGCATATTGACAAACATTTTATTCAAAGCCATCAAGAAGCATCAAAAACATGTTTTACCCGAGAGTTAATCCATGTCTAAGGTCGGGAATTGCGACCTTAGAGAGGCAGAAAAAAACGAGGTGGTCACAGTTTGTGACTGCCTTGGCGGCTGGAACGGGTAGGCGGGCGGCGTTCATGCGTCTGCGCTGAGGTTGGTCAGTGCCTCGTAGCGCGTGAACAAAAACGCCACGCGCTCGGCGTCGGTCTTCCAGCTTTTTTTGCCACCGTTCAAGGCGTAGGCGGCGTCCACAGCGGCATCGAGGGCGCGGTGGGCTTTGAGCAGGGCCAAAGGCATGGTGATGGGGTTGTAGAGATCGGCCAGCGTTGCATCCGGTTCCAGGGCGCGGGCGTCGAGTACGGTTTGTGCTGCAATTTCGATAGCTGCCTGCGCAGTGTGGACGGGGGCTAGAGCCTGATTTGGCTTATTACTTTGGGAGAAGTCGGGCCAGGGGAAGTTGTTGTAAACAATCTGGTTGGTGTAGCGGTAACGGCTTTCCAAACGGCCACATACATGGCTGACCCATGCCATGTGCATGGCGCTCGACATCATGCCGAAGTGGTACAGCGTGGCATCGGGCACTGATGAGCACGAGTCCGCTACCACGATGTCGGAATTAAAAAAACCGAAGGGAATGTATTTGCGGTGCTCGGACGAGTGTCTTGGAATCAGCAGGTAAGCGTTGTCAGGCTGGCGAATTTCTGTGAACAGGGTTGGGATGGCCGCTTGGGAGCGCGTCAGAGCCTTTGTGCTTTTCTCGCGAAATGCCTTGACCGCCTTGATGCGGCGCATCACCTCGGGACAAGCATTGAGCAGCGTGGTGCTGGCACCCACCAGCCACAAGCACCAGCGTTTTTCGTTGTGTAGAAATTCGTGTGCGCTCATGTAGCGACGAATCAGCGGCGCGGCTTGTGGTTCTTGGGCCAGCAAGGCATTTTTTTGCTCGTCAGTGAGCAGCAGGTTTCCATCATCTGTGGGCTGGCTACCCTTGGACATGGGAGGCACTTTGCATATGGGGGCGCGGCGCTTGTCGATGAGTACATCTCCTGCCTCCACCAGATACGGGTTGATATTGCCCACGTCAGCAATCACCGGCTCGGACTTGACGGTTTCATAGTCGGCCAGTGGCACGCGCTTGGGTTTGTCTGCTCCAAAGCCGACGATGACGCAATGCACCGCCGCCCGGCCCGGTGCGTCGTTGGTCCACTGAAAGGTGCGGTGCGCAAACTGGATGTGCATACCCGCCTGAATCATCCAGCTCCACAGCGGTGCCACTTGCTCGCCTTGTGTGATGCTGTTGGTGGAGACAAAACCACAGCGCACTTTGCGTCGCGCCAGGGTCTCGGCCCGATCCACGTCGGCAAACAGGTCGCCAAAACCAGCCTGGGCGCCGCCAAACTTCACGTCCTTGAACTTTTTGCGGTCGCGGCTGGCGGCGGCGGTAATGCCGGCAAAGCTGTCGGGGGCGGTGGTGATGTAGCGCGCCGCTTTGATGTACCAGCCTGCCACGTAGTCCAGCACCCCGGCGGCTTTCATCCCGGCGCACACCGTTTCCATGTCCTCTTTTTGCTCGTTGGACTGGTGTTGCTTGCCGACAAACGGCGGGTTGCCCAATATGTAGTTGAGCTTGGTCGGGGGCACGAAGTCGGCCCAGTCGATGCGCAAGGCGTTGCCGTGGCGAATGTGGGCGCTGCGCTTGAGCGGCACGCGCAGCATGGGTTCGCCAAATTCGGTGCCCGCTTCGACGTTCATCTGGTGGTCGGTGAGCCACATGGCCACTTGCGCCACCTGAGCCGGGAATTCTTCGTATTCGATGCCGTAGAACTGATCGACATCGACTTTGAGAAAGTCAAACACATGGCCGATGCGGCTGCCAAAGTGGCTGGCCGCGCGCATCACGTCGAGTTCGAGCTTGCGCAGTTCGCGGTAGGCCACGACCAAAAAGTTGCCACAGCCGCAGGCCGGGTCCAGAAAGGTGAGGGTTTGCAGCTTTTTGTGAAACTCAAACAGGCGGTTTGCGTCGCCTTTGATTTTTTCAAACTCAAAGCGCAATTCGTCCAAAAACAGCGGCTGGATCAGCTTGAGGATGTTGGTCTCGCTGGTGTAGTGCGCGCCCAGTTCGCGGCGGCGCTCGGTGGCGTCCAGCTCGATGACGCGCTGGAACATGGCGCCAAAGATGGCGGGCGAGATGTTGCCCCAGTTGCGCTGACACAGGGTGATGAGCTGGCGGCGCATGGCGGCGGTGAACGAGGGCGGGTCGATGCGCTCCTCAAACAGCCGCCCGTTGATGTACGGGAACAAGGAGAAGTGTTCGGCCAGGGCGTGCTGGCGCGCCGGGGTGTCTTTGTTGAGCGTGACGAACAAGGTGTCGAGCACGGCGCCGACGTTGGAGCCGTCCTCATGGGTGTGGAATTCGATCAGGTCGTGAAAACTGTCTTTGGGCTGAAAGATGCCGGTGTCGTCGGCAAACAGGCAAAACAGCAGCCGCACCAGGAACACTTCCAGGTGGTGGCCGCTGTAGCCGTCATTTTTCAGCGCGTCATGCAACTCGCCCAAGGCATCCACCGCCACGCGGTTGATGGCTTCTTCGACCCGGATGCGTTGCTTGCGGTAACCGGCAATGAAATAGAACAGCCGTAGTTTTTTATCCAGCTCGGGCAGCGTGAATTTGTGGACTTTGTCTTCGTCCAGGTCGTGCAGTTCAAAGTGCCAAAAGTCGCACAGCAGGATGTAGCGCGGCTCTTCATCGGCTTTGAGGCCGGGAAAGTAATCTTTGGCTTGTTTGAAGGCTTTGACCAAGTCCTTGCCACGGCTTTTGTGCTCGATGAGCAGGGTGCCTTTCCAGAGCAGGTCGATGTAGCCGTCTTTGTTATCAATTTTTTTGACGCGCTGCTCGAAGGTGGCGACTTTGCGGCGCTTGATGCCAAAGACTTCAAAAAACTCGTCCCAGAAGCTCTTGGCGTCGGCGTCTTCACTTTCGACGTGTTTCCAGTCTTTGGAAAAGGCGCGGGCACGGTTGGCGATTTCTTTCCAGTCCAGAGGCATGGGTTCCCTTGATTGATAAATGTTATTAGTATTTTTGGCCTCTAGCCCCCGTACTGCAAGCGTGAGCAGCTACTTTTTTTATAGCGACTGAAGGGGCGTCAGAGTCTCACAATTCATAGTCATCAACATGCCCTGTCATGGCTTGGGCGACCAGGTTGCGGTTCAGGCGGTCGCTCAGCAATTCGGCAAATTTATAGACAAAGTTGCGCAGGTAGGAGCCGCGTTTGAAGGCGACGCGGGTCACATTTTGGCCAAACAGCTGACCGGCCGGGCGCACCACCAGGTCACTCTTGGGGCCTTCAGCGATGACGTCGCGCACCGACATTTCAGCGGCAATGCCGATGCCCAGGCCCAGGCGGACGTAGGTTTTGATCACGTCCGAGTCAATGGCTTCCAGTGCAATGCGGGGCTCAAGTTTGCGGGTGGCAAAGGCGTGGTCGATCTTGGTGCGGCCGGTGTAAGACGGGTGGTAGGTGATCAGCGGTTCGTGGGCAATGTCTTCGAGCGTGAGGTGTTCTTTCAGGCACAAAGGGTGACCCGCAGGCAGCACCAGCACATGCTCCCACTCGTAGCAGGGCAGCGTCACCAGTTCCGAGTAGTTGGTCAGGGATTCCGTGGCAATGCCAATCTCGGCCACTTCGTCAATCAGCATTTTGGCCACCTGGTCGGGTGAGCCCTGGTGCAAGCTGACGTTGACTTTGGGGTAGGCGTGGCGCAGCCTGGCCACGGGTTCGGGCAGCACATAGCGGGCCTGGGTGTGGGTGGTGGCAATCGATAGCATGCCACTGTCTTCGGCGCTGTATTGCTCGCCAATGCGTTTGAGGTTGCCGATCTCGCGCATGATGAGTTCAATGCTTTTGAGCACATGCTGGCCGGGTTCGGTGACGCGTTTGAGACGTTTGCCGTGTCTGGCAAAGATCTCGATGCCCAGCTCTTCTTCGAGTTCGATGATGGCTTTGGAGACACCGGGTTGCGAGGTGTGCAGTGCTTTGGCCGCTTCGGTCAGGTTGAGGTCGCGCCGGACGGCTTCCTGTACAAAGCGAAATTGATGAAGGTTCATATCAAATACCGTGTGAATTTGATATTCATTATGCCTTGTGTGTCTATGGAGCCGACCAAGGCTGCCCGCGATACCAGGCATGGTTCGCCAGTCGCAACATCGGTTTGTCACCCGGGGTGTCACCATAGGCATAGAGTTCAGGTTTGGCATCTTTGCCCAACGTGGCGTCCAGCCAGGCTTGCAGGCGAGCGACTTTTTCTTCGCCGTGGCAATTGGGTGTGGCCATGTGGCCGGTGAAGGTGTCGCCGCTGAGCGCCATTTCGGTACACAGCACGTCGTGGATGCCCAAGCTGGCCGCCACGGTGTGCAGGTAAAGGTCGGGGGAGGCACTGACGATGACGCAGCGATGTCCCAAACGCTGATGCACATGCAGTTGCTTGATCGTCCAGGGGTTCCATTGGGTGGGCAGGTATTCTTTGACAAAGGCATCAGCGTGACGCTGAAAATCAGCCCGGTGGCGACCGGCCAGGCTGACCCAAAGCAATCGGGATTTGGCCCGGTGGTTGCTCATCAGCCTCAGGGCGTAGGCGAGCAGCCAGGGCGCACTGAGGAGGAGCATGCGCGCAAACCCCATCCAGCCCAGACTGCGCCGCAAAAAGGGGATGAAAGAGTCGCCTTTGGTCAAGGTGCCATCGAAATCGAAGGCGGCGACAGGCACCGGCTCCGGGGTGTTGGTCGGGTTCAGCGCTGGCATCGGATCTGCCCACAGTAGCGAACACAGAAAGGGCAGCCGGTCATGGGCAACCAGGTCGGAATGTTGTAGTAGCTTTTGAAAATTGACCCAAGCACGCCGCTGCGATAGGCCTCGTAATTGAAACCATGGCCTTCGATGACGTTGAAGGTGGTGCCGTTTTGCGAAAACGATAAAAGCTGAACGGACTCGAAGTAAGGCCGATACTCCTCCAGATTGGGAACGGCGGAGTGCAGGATGCGAATGGTCTTGCCCTGATACAGCGAGAAGTCCACCAGTTGGTCATCCTGGCGCGAATGGAACTTGCCGGGGCCGAACACCGGCATGTATTCGCGCAACTGATAGCCGTAGATGGACGCCGGGGTAAAGGCGTCGGCCATGAGCACGACACCGGGTTGGCGCACTTGTTGCAATATTTCCGAGGTTTTGTAGCCACGGATGATGGAGTGGTAGATGGAGGTGTTTTTCCACTGGTCCAGTGAACTCATCGAAATGCCCAGCACCAGCAACACATGCAGCGCCGCAAAGACGGCCATGCCTTTGGCACAGGTTTTGAGGGCCGAGGCGGGCAGGGCAAAGGCCAGCAGCGCAAAGCCAAAGGGGTAGAAGGACAGCACCCAGTGCAGGCCAACGACTTTTTTCAATGAGAGCACGGCAAAGAACAGCAGCGGCACCAGAACCAGCGTACCCAGCAGGCGCTCGCGCCGCCAGGCGCCGACCAGTGCGCAGCGGTGCTTCCAGCCCAGCCAGGCCACCACGGGCGTCATCAAATAAAACAGGGTGGCGACATAAAGTAGAGGTTGATCCCAGGCGAAAACAGCCGCTTCGTTGCGGTTGTAGACGTTGAACATGATGTTCGGCCAGCCATGCGACATGTTCCAGGCGATGTTGATGGCAGGGCCGGGCAGGGCGCAAACCACCAGCAACAGCAAGCCGGGCCAGCGGCTGCGCCTGAATAAGAGGACGTAAACCAGATAAGCCAAGCCCAAAACCACCGAGAAATATTTGGAGAGAAAGGCGCAACCAATGAATATGCCGGACAAGGCGTACAGCGACCAGGTTTGACGGTCCATGGTTTCACGTTGTTCAGCGCGCAACAGCAGGGCCGCAGAGAGTACCGACCAAAAGATGAGTGGTGTATCGGTGGTAATCAGGGCGTTGAGCCAGTTGATGGGGGCCAACCAGAAAAACAGCACGGCCCAGGCAGCACGCACGCGGTCCAGTGGAACCAGTGCCCACCACAGCATGGCGCCCAAAGCCAGGGGCAACAAAACAACCGGTAGGCGGATGGCCCAGGTGGCATCTGCCACGGCCCAGCGCATCAGGCCAATCAGCCAGCCCACCATGGGCGGATGGTCGGAGTAGCCCCAGTCTTTGTAAACGCCCCACCAGTAGAAGAAGGCTTCATCACCGGTGATTGGGAAGGCGATTGAAATCCACAGCCGCAAGGCTAAAGAGGCAATGCCGACGGTGATGAGCCAGTTGGCCAGGCGCGTGGGCGAGTGCTCGCCAAGTGGGGTTGATTGCATGCAGGTGAAGGCTAGAGAAGCTGGATGTCTTTGCGAAAGGCTGCACTATAAAGCAGCGCCAGCGCGCCAATGGCCACGGCTAGCCACAGGGTTAGCACCCGCACCAGCACCGTGATGCTGACGGCTGTGCCCAGGACGGCGCCGTGGGCAACCAGCAAGCCGGTCAGCAGGGCTTCCATGCCGCCCAGTCCGGCAGGCAGCATGGACAAGGCGCCGCCCACCATCGCCAGCGCATAAAAGGCAGTGGCCAGAACAGGGGTGATGGTGATGCCACTGTCACGGCAGATCAGCCACATTGCCATGCCTTGGGCAGTCCAGGCGAGCAAAGTCATCGCCAGCCAGATCAGGGGGCGGGTACTCAGGCAATTCCAGGCTTGTTTGAGCCAGAGATAACGTGCCAGCAAGGCTGAGCCAAATTTCATCAGTAATACGCCTGCGAGCAGTGCGCACAAACCCATGCCAGTCGCCAGCATGGGCAGCCAGGCGGATGCGTGGATGCTTGGCAGCATCAAGAACCACCAGAGGCCCGGTAAGGTGAGCAGCAGCAGACACAGCAGATCAGCCAGCCGCTCAGCACCGAAGATTGACAGGCTTTGGGCGGGGTCCAGCGGCTGTTTGGAGAGTAGCAGACCTCTCGCCGCTTCGCCGATATTGCCTGGCGTCGGGGTGAATGTGTAGCCCGCCAGATACAGGCGCAAACCTTCAAGCAGGCCCAGTGGGCGCTGGTAATGCGCCATCCACATGCGCCAGCGCAAACCGCGCAGCAGGTAGTTGAGGGTGCATAAAGCAGCGGCTAGCAGCCCGGTCGGGGAAGCCAGTTTTTGCAAAATGTCGCGTGGATTGGTGTTTCCGGTGAACAGGAGCACCAGGGCATAAACCGTGGCGACCGCGCATAGCGCAATCAGGAGTTGCTTGAACGGCAATTTCAAAAGCGGTGACCCAGAAAGATCATGAGCCAGATTGCCAGTGCCAGCAAAATCCAGGGGTCACGCATCAGATCACGGGTGACGTCCTCGCCATGGCCTTTGTGGACCTGGTAGGTGTAGCGCAGCAGCCCAAAAATAACGACCGGCACCGAGTAAACCAGGCGCTCGCCATGCTGGAACTGGGCCTCGGGGCTGGTGGCAAACAGACTGTAGGTGATGATGGTGGCAGTCATGGTGACTGACATGAAGTTGTCCAGCAGCGACGGCGAGTAATGTTCCATGACGGCCCGCTGGTTGGCAACTTCATGAAAACTCTCAGCTTTGCGTTTTGAAAACCCGAGGAACAGGGCAATGAACAGGCCGGTGAGCAGCAGCCAGCGCGAGGGTGGAATGCCTACCGCCCAAGTGCCCGCCAGCAGTCGCAGCATAAAGCCGCTGGCGATGATGGAGACATCAACCACCGGAATATGTTTAAGTCGCCATGAATAGGCCAGATTCTGGACGACATAGACCAATAGCAGCGCAAGCAAGGTGTTGTTGTCGGCGGCCAGCCCTATCCCGATAAATAAAAGCAATGCAGCCAGCAGCAATGCTGCGTTACCGCTTACCGCGCCACTGGCCAGAGGACGTTTGCGTTTTTTGGGGTGCAAGGCGTCGCTGGCCCGGTCGTGCCAGTCGTTGATGATGTACACCATGCTCGACAGGCTGCAAAAAGCGGCAAAGGCCAGCAATATCTTATGGACGATGAGGTCATTGCCCCAGGATTGACTGAACACGAGGCCCGCAAAAACAAACACGTTTTTGAGCCATTGGTGGGGTCGCATCAAAGCGAGCAGATTGCGCATTAATTGCATGTTGTCAGCTATTGAGTGTTTTCATTTGCTGGCGGTAAATGAGGCTCAGAAAAAGCCAGACGATCCAGCCACCAACCAGCGTGACTGGCAAGGCCCAAAGGACATCGCTGAGCCAGTGGGCCCCGACAGAAACCCGTGCAAAGCTGACGAGCGCTCCGCCAACAAGACCTGCCGCCACCCACCACCAGCGCCGACGGCGGTCCAGCAGCATCAGGGTGGCAAACACAAAACCACAAGCCGCATGACCGCTTGTAAACGAGCAGTTGTCATCGCATTGATGGGTCACAACCAATGCTGGTGTGAACTGGCGATCTCCGCCGAATTCTTTGACATAAAAAGGGCGGGAGCGCAGTACATTTTCTTTCAACTCCTTGGTCAATAGTCCAGGCCCAAGCGCCACAGACAAGCCAATAAAGGCGATGGGCAAGGCCCAGCGGCGAAATTTGGGCACCAGACTTACCCCCACCCAGGCGGGGATGCACAGGATAGCCAACACACGAAATATGGTTGGGGTGTGTTCGTTGACCAATTGAACCCAGGTCCATTCAGAAGGTTTGATGGGTGGGTTCGGTTGGAAAAAATATGCGGAAACCGCAATATCGAGGCTGGGGAAAACAACCGGAACCATTGCCGCAGCCAAGGATGCCAGCAGCAACAGCAGATAAACAGAAGTGGAGCGCATGGAGGTTTTCAATTTCGGGACAAGGCGATTTTCGCCATCAGTTCAATCAATCGGTCATCTTCGCCAATCGCGATTTGAAGGGTGATCTCAATCAGGGGGTAGCGAGCCTTGAGATCGGCCACAAGCACCGGAAGGTCTTCCCGCGCATGCTTGCCAACGCCCAGAAACAGCGGGACGACTGTGAGGGTTTGAATACCAGCAGTAACCAGTTCAGCCACGCAGGATGACAAAGTGGGCTCTGCCAACTCAAGGTAGGCGCAGCGAACCAACGTCTGGGGTGCCAGTTGCCGGGTGCGTGTTGCCACCGCTTCAATGGAGCGCTGCCAAAGTGGATCGCGTGAACCATGCGCAAAAAGAATGATGCCGTGAGCTGCGGGAGTTTGAAGCACGGTGCAATCTATCGTTTGAGAACCAGCCAGCCAAAAGCAGCCAACGAAAGCATGGCATAGATCATGCCGGGTAATGCCGCTGTCAGCCAGGGTTGCCAGTGCTGCAACTCACCAATGTAACCAAACACATTGTTGAGGAAGAAGAAGCTGATGCCAGCCAATACCCCCCCAAATACATAGGCAGAAATACCTTCGGATCTGAAATGCAAATAAGCAAATGGAAGCGCCAGCACCACCATCACCAAACAACTTAAAGGGTAGAAGACTTTTTTCCAAAATTCAATTTCATATCGCTGCGACGTTTGCCCATTGGTATCAAGATGGTGAATGTACTCAAACAGGTCAATGGTGCTCATGCGTTCAGGCTTGAGCACGGCTGCAGATACCATCTCGGAGCTGATTTGTGTGGGCCAGCGGTAAGTTGCGATTTTGCTTCTGTCGATCCGGAAATTATCCGCACCCTGGGTTGTGAACTCGGTGCGGTCAGCCTGCTCCAGCACCCATGAATCATCCGAACCAAAACGTGCTGCTTCTGCACGGGTCATGGAGACCAGCAGGCCCTTGTTGTCGAACTCGTAAATTCGCACACCGCGCATGTCGCCATCAGAATTAATGGCCGTGACATTGGCCGCAAATTGGCCATAACGCTGTTTTTCCTTAAGCCAGGCACCGGTTTGTCCCACTGTAATATTTCCTTGGAAACGAGCCTTGAGTAGCTCAGCGGTTCGGTCAGCCCAAGGGGAAATGTAGTCTCCAATCACGAAGGTCACGATCACAAATACAACACCGGCAAGCAGTAAGGTATGCAGAGCACGCCAAGGGCTTAAACCACTGGTACGAAGGATGGTGAACTCTGAGCTTTGCGCAAATCGGGCCATGACAAAGATGGTGCCAATCAATACCGTAATCGGTAATAACTCATAAAGATGGCTGGGCACCATCAGTGCCACATACATAAAAGCTTGCGGCATCTGGTAGCCCAGGGCGTTGGGACGGCCAATGGATTGGAGTTGATCGACTACATCAAAAAAAGAAAATAACGCGATAAAGCCAAGCGTTACAAACCCTACTGCTGCGAATACTTCGCCGTAAATCAGCCGTCTCAAGGTTTTCAATTTGATGACTTTCGCTGGCTGGAAGTGGTTAAACCGATCAGGGTATTCAAATTCCAATTATTGTGTCGTTTGGCAAGCCAAGTCAGGCCAACGATGAGTATGCCGCCATGCAATAGCAGCATGAATCCGCCAAATCCAATTTTTCCAGTCGCAATCCAGTTCTGGCCCATATTCAGGAGGTTGAGGTAAATCTGGAATGCAAACAAGGAAAAAACCAGATTACCTGTACGGCCCACCCGCGGATTTACGCGAGATGAGGCAATGGCAATAATCATCAAATTGATCGCAGCCAAAGCAAATCCGATGCGCCAAGAAAACTCACCCAAGTTGGATGGCGTAGGTTTTTTTAACAACTCGATCGTAGAAACCGTATTGAGTGGGATGTAGTCTTTGACGCCTATCTGGTCTGAGCTGATCTTGGCACCGTATTCGGTGAATTCACTGATTTTCAAATCAGGTAAGCCCTTTGTGCTTTCAAGACGCTGACCATTGCTGAGCATCAGGAAATGGTCTTTCCCAATGGTCTGGGTACGCCCACTTCGGGCCGAAGTAATGGTTTCTTTGCCATTTTCGTTGGTCGCAATAAAAACATTGCTGCCGGATTTTTCTCCGGTCAAATTCTTTTCTACAAAGAAGACCCGGTTGCCACCAGCCGACTCCTGGAACTGGCCGGGTTCAACGCGCTCCAGATCGCCCCGCTTTTCATACTGGTCTTTCATGTCCTCAATCTGTTGATTGGACCAAGGCAGAACAAAGATGGCCAGGCCCACGACGGCCAGCAAAATGGGCCAGGCAAATCTGAACAAGGGTGTCATCAATCCAGTGAGTCCGATGCCGCTGCCAAACCAGATGACCATTTCACTGTCACGGTACAGGCGCGATAAGGTTGAGATTGTGGCAATGGACAGGGCCATTGTCATGATGTTCGGCAGAAAAGCCAGAACGTTGTAACCCATGACCAGCATCACATCTGATGGATTAAAGCTGCCGCGTGAAGCTTGCCCGAGCGTACGGATGAGGGTCATGGTCATGACGACGGTGACAAGAACAATTAGCGTAGCGCCAAAACTGCGAGCCAACTCTTTGCGAATTGAGGAATGGAATAACATTGACTGAGAATTTACTGGACTGGGCAAGGCTACGCAACGCGAGCAGATTCCGTCTGAACTATTTGGAAACCCTGAATTATGAACTTTGAACTCAAAACCTTTGACCTCGGCGAGGCCGCCAATGAAAAATGCGATGCGCTGATTGTGCTGCTATCTGAGTCTTTCAAGCCTGGGAAAGATGCTTTATCTGCACTCGTATCTCAGTCGTTAAAAATGGGGGGTCTGGAAACCAAGGCCGGAAAACCGTTGGTGATCTATGGCCCGGCTGGTGTAAAGGCCAAGTATGCTGTACTGGCTGGTATTGGCAAAGGCACTGCGAATGAGGTGCGCAAAGCACTTTCAGCAGCGGTGACTGCGGTGAAGGGCAGCAAAGTCAAGAAACTTGCAATTTGTTTTGCCAGCTTGCCACAAGACAATGCGGTTCGTGCTGCAGTGATGGCGACGGCTGAGGCCAGTTATGTGTTTACAACGACCAAGTCCAAACCAGACGCCAGAGTGATTCAACATGTCTTGGTTGGTTTGCCAAACACTGCCAAGTTCAAATCTGCTTTTGAATGCGCTGTTGCTGCCGTAGTAGGAATTGAGTTTGCCAAAGAATGGGCTAACCGACCGGCGAACCATGCGACGCCTACGTTGCTCGCCGGCGCCGCCCAATCGTTAGGAAAATTTCCAAATATCAAGTGTGAAGTTTTAGGTCCCAAAGAGGTGGCCAAACTGGCAATGGGGTCGTTCATGGCCGTGGCGCAAGGCTCGGATGAACCTTTGCGCTTTATTGTTTTGCATTATTGTGGTGCGCCAAAGTCTCAGGCACCCACTGTGTTGGTGGGCAAGGGTATTACTTTTGACAGTGGCGGCATTTCTATCAAACCGGCCGCAGAGATGGATGAAATGAAGTTTGACATGTCTGGTGCAGCCAGTGTGTTGGGCGTTTTTAAAGCACTGGCTGAGTTGCAACCGGCCATTAACGTGGTCGGTTTGATTCCTGCCTGTGAAAACCTGATCAGTGGCCGTGCCATCAAGCCGGGGGATGTGGTCACCAGCATGAGTGGGCAAACGATTGAAATCCTCAATACGGATGCCGAAGGTCGCCTTGTCCTGTGCGACGCTTTAACTTATGCCGAACGTTTTAAACCTCGTGCTGTCGTGGACATTGCGACACTCACTGGCGCTTGCGTCGTTGCTTTGGGTGCCGTACGCAGTGGACTTTTTTCTGGCAACGATGAATTGGCATCGGCCCTGTTGTCTGCTGGCGAATCTTCTTTGGACCTGTGCTGGCGCATGCCTCTGGACGACGATTACGCAGAAGGTCTTAAAACCAATTTTGCCGACGTTGCCAATGTCGCCGGTCGTGCTGGTGGCGCCATTACAGCCGCCAAGTTTTTGGAACGATTCACGAACAAATTTCCCTGGGCCCATCTGGATATTGCTGGAACAGCATGGAAAAGTGGCGCAGCCAAAGGGGCTACGGGTCGGCCAGTGGCTCTCTTGCTTGACTATCTGCTCAATTCGATAAAAGAAAAATGATATTGAAAATGACCGAAGTCGCTTTTCACTTCAATGCACCAGATCGGGTCGCCTATTCGTGCCGTTTATTGCGTAAAGCGGTCAACAGTGGTGCAGTGATTGTGGTGACAGGATCACCAGAGGCGCTGCAACAACTCGATGCTGCACTATGGAATTTGCAGCCCACAGATTTTTTACCGCATTGCTACCTGGACAGTGATGATTGTGTCGTCGCCGCGTCGCCAGTGATATTGGCGACCGAGATTAAAGCGACACCTCATCAGCAGGTATTGCTTAATTTGGGTGATGTTGTTCCTGATGGATTTGAAGAGTTCAAGCGCGTCATTGAGGTTGTTGGACTAGAAAATGCAGACCGTCAACTGGCGCGAAACCGGTGGAAACGTTACACCGATCTGGGCTACGCCATTACCCGTCACGACCTCCATTTAAAGGCTACGCATTGATGAATACCTCGCCTAAAAATTTGCCGAGATTTTTGCCTACCTTGACTGAAATTGTGCATCCGACTAATCAGACTAAAACATCGGTTGCTGCGACGCCGGATCTCGAAGAAACAGTTTGGTTTGTGATGCAAAGGGTCGATTTATTGCTAGAGCGTCGACTTCGTGAAGAAGTCGACGCCATGCTTCGAACGATGTTGACTGAACAGTTAAAAACCTTGAGCGCCAGCCTTCGTCAGGAACTGGAGCCCGTTGTACGGCAAGCCGTATCTGACGCCATGACATTGCGGGCAAGTCAAGATAAGTTTAAATAATGTCTCATTAACTGTCGGCCTTGTGTTTTCCCTATGTTGGTGGCTTAAAAATTGCGTTATCGTGATGGATGTGGAGCTATTCAATTCACATTTTTCTTAAATTTGGAGTTACCTATGCAAATGAAATTGAAAATTACCGTTGCTGCTGCGATTACCCTTGTTTCGGGCTTATCTTTCTCACAAGAAGTCATCAAAATTGGTCACGTTGGTCCAACATCCGGTGGCATCGCTCACTTGGGTAAAGACAATGAAAACGGCGCTCGTCTGGCCATTGAAGAGTTGAATGCTAAAGATGTCAAAATTGCTGGCAAGTCCGTCAAGTTTGAGCTTCTTGCCGAAGATGATGCTGGCGATCCAAAGCAGGGGACGACAGTTGCCCAAAAACTGGCTGATGAAAAAGTCAAGGGCATCGTGGGTCACTTGAACTCAGGTACTTCAATTCCAGCCTCCAAGATCTACAGCGACGCTGGTATTCCCCAGATTTCGCCATCCTCAACCAACCCCAAATTCACTCGCCAAGGCTTCAAGACGACATTCCGTGTGGTGGCAGATGACGTCCATTTGGGCGGCACTCTTGGCAAATACGCAGTCAACACGCTGAAAGGTAAATCCATTGCAGTGATTGATGACCGCACTGCTTATGGTCAAGGTGTTGCTGATGAGTTCGAGAAAGCCGTCAAAGCATCCAAAGGCAATGTGGTTGGTCGCGAATTCACCACCGACAAAGCAACAGATTTCATGTCCATTCTGACGACGCTCAAAGCCAAAAAACCTGATATTGTGTTTTTTGGTGGTATGGATGCAGTCGCTGGTCCCATGCTGCGTCAAATGAAATCCTTGGGCATCAAAGCAAAATTCATGGGCGGTGATGGCATCTGCTCGGCTGAACTCGCCAAATTGGCTGGTGATGCTATGGCTGATGACCAGGTTTATTGCGCTGAAGCCGGTGGTGTTGAAGGTCAGCAAAAAGCCGGAATGGAAGCATTCAAGGCCAAATTCAAAGCGAAGTTTGGTGTCGATGTTCAAATATATTCACCCTACGTTTATGACGCTGTGAACGTCATGGTGGCTGCCATGGTCAAAGCTGGTTCTTCTGAGCCAGCCAAGTATCTGCCCGTATTGGCAAAAACAACCAATTACCAAGGCGTGACGGGTCCCATTTCGTTTGACGAAAAGGGTGATATCAAGGGTGGTGCATTGACTCTGAAGACATTCAGAGGCGGCAAAGCGGTTGAGCTGGCTGTGATCCGTTAAATAGCAATTACAGATTTGGCGCTTTGGGCGCCAACATACAAAAAGCCACCTTTCGGGTGGCTTTTGTTTATAGCGCTGCTGAAATTGGCTCCTGGGTCAGTTAGAATTCAGGTCGCTGGATCGGTGGATGAGCGGTTTAAGTCACACGCCTGGAAAGCGTGCGAGGGGTAAAACCCTCCGCGGGTTCGAATCCCGCCTGATCCGCCAGCATAAGGTTCTCAACGGTCTCCAACCGTGTAAGTAGCCCCCTAGAAGCCCTTGTTCCTCTGTGGAGCCAGGGCTTTTTTGTTTTCAAACCATACTACCCACGCTGGGTTTGCACCATTTTCATGGCTGAAGAAATCAGTGCGGATACTTCTGTCATGTTGCTGGGGACGATGAGTGTGGTGGTGGCATCTGCCGCCACTTTGGAATAGGCTTCAACGGCTTTTTCAGCCACTTTAAGTTGTACGGCCTCAGCGCCTCCGGGTTGACGAATGGCTGCCGCAATGCGTTCAATAGCCCCGGCTGTGGCTTCAGCAACGGCGGTAATGGATTGTGCGTCGCCCTGAGCCTTGTTGATCACGGCCTGTTTTTCGCCCTCAGAACGGGCGATAAACGCCTCACGTTCACCGGTCGCAATGTTGATCTGCTCCTGACGACGACCTTCCGAGGCGGCAATGAGTGCTCTTTTTTCACGCTCGGCGGTGATTTGTTGCTGCATCGCGTGAAGGATTTCTTTGGGGGGTGTCAGGTCCTTGATCTCATAACGAAGCACTTTGACGCCCCAGTTCAGTGCAGCTTCATCGATGGCCTGCACCACTTGGGCGTTAATGATGTCGCGCTCTTCAAATGTTTTATCCAATTCCAGCTTGCCAATCACAGAGCGCAGCGAGGTTTGTGCGAGTTGCGAAATGGCCGTAATGTAGTTGCTGGACCCATAGCTGGCGCGCATGGCATCGGTCACCTGAAAATACAAAATACCGTCCACCTGTAATTGGGTGTTGTCACGCGTGATGCAGACCTGGCTGGCAATATCAAGCGGAATTTCTTTGAGGACATGCTTGTAGGCGACCTTATCGATGAACGGCATCAAAAAACTCAGGCCTGGGGTGAGTGTGCCGTTGTACTTTCCGAGTCGCTCCACAATCCATGCGTGCTGTTGAGGCACGACTTTGATTGATTGCGTGATAAAAATCACCGCGATGACAAACAAGATAATTGCAAATTCCATTCTTTTCTCCAGTTAGTTCAATTAATTTTGATCAATAGTCAGATTTTCTTGACGATCAGTCGACTGCCTACGACTTCCACGATTTGGTGCAGACCTGGAGAAGGGATGGCTCCCTCGACCAGTGATACCTGCCAATTGGCACCACGATATTTCACGTTACTGTTTCCCTCTGCGCTCCAGGTGTCAACGTGCAATGTCTGCCCCACGTCCATATTGACATCCTGGTTGGCATTGGCGGGCAGGGCGCAAGGTGATCTTTTTTTATAGCCACGCCACGCCACCACAGCACCACCGCCAACGACAGCTGCAACAATCAATTGCACCGAAATGGTGGCTCCAAGATGGGCTGCGACAGCGGCAGCACTCAAGCCCAGCGACAACATCAATAAATAAAACGTACCCGTCACCAATTCGACGGCAATCACCGTCCCCGCAAGCACCCACCAGATTGTTGATTCAGCCATATTTCCCTTAAATGTGTTGCTATCGCTACATTTTGAGCCAAAAGAAAGGGCGCGCAAGCGTGCTGACTTAATAAGTCCTTACACTTCGCGCCTTGTTTCTAATTTTTCCCGTGCCTGGCTGGAGTTCTCAATGAAGTTTCGCTTTCCTATTGTCATCATCGACGAAGATTTCCGGTCTGAAAATACATCCGGCCTGGGTATTCGGGCCCTGGCACAAGCCATTGAGTCAGAAGGCTTTGAAGTGTTGGGCGTTACCAGCTATGGCGATCTGAGCCAGTTCGCCCAGCAACAAAGTCGCGCCAGCGCCTTTATTTTGTCAATCGATGATGAAGAGTTCACACCCGGGCCCGATTTGGACCCGGCGGTGCTGAACCTGCGCCACTTCATTGAAGAAGTGCGCCGCAAAAATCTCGATGTGCCCATTTACATCTATGGTGAAACGAAGACATCACGCCATTTGCCCAACGACATCCTGCGCGAATTGCATGGTTTCATTCACATGTTTGAGGACACTCCTGAGTTCGTGGCGCGCCACATCATTCGTGAGGCCAAAAGCTACCTTGAAGGCGTGCAGCCCCCATTCTTCAAGGCTTTGCTGGACTATGCGGAAAATGGTTCCTATTCGTGGCATTGCCCTGGCCACTCCGGTGGTGTCGCGTTCCTGAAAAGTCCGGTGGGCCAGATGTACCACCAGTTTTATGGCGAAAACATGTTGCGTGCCGACGTCTGCAACGCCGTCGAAGAACTCGGCCAGCTGCTCGATCATGACGGCGCCATTGGCAAGAGCGAGCGCAATGCGGCGCGCATTTTCAATGCAGATCACTGCTTTTTTGTCACCAACGGCACCAGCACCAGCAACAAAATGGTTTGGCACCACACCGTCGCCCCCAATGACATCGTGGTGGTGGACCGCAATTGCCACAAGTCAAACCTGCATGCCATCATCATGACCGGGGCGATCCCCGTGTTTTTGAAGCCCACGCGCAATCACTTTGGCATCATCGGACCGATTCCGAAAAGCGAATTTGAGCCCGCAGCCATCAAAGCCAAAATCATGGCCAACCCCCTGATTCAGGAACATCTGAAAGGCGTGGATGCCAGCAAGATCAAACCGCGCATTCTGACGCTCACCCAGTCCACCTACGACGGCGTGCTGTACAACACCGAAACCATCAAAGGCATGCTAGACGGTTATGTGGAGAACATCCACTTTGACGAAGCCTGGCTGCCTCATGCCGCGTTTCATCCGTTTTACGGTTCATACCATGCCATGGGCAAGAACCGGGTGCGCCCCAAGCACGCGGTGGTCTATGCCACGCAATCCATCCATAAATTGCTGGCCGGTATCAGCCAGGCCAGTCATGTGTTGGTGCAGGACTCGCAAAACGTCAAGCTCGACAAGCACTTGTTCAACGAGGCGTACCTGATGCACGCCTCGACCTCCCCGCAGTACAGCATCATTGCCAGCTGCGACGTGGCAGCGGCCATGATGGAACCCCCCGGTGGCACCGCTTTGGTGGAGGAAAGCATTGCTGAAGCGCTCGATTTCCGTCGTGCGATGCGCAAGATTGATGAGGAATACGGCACCGACTGGTGGTTCAAAGTCTGGGGACCCGACAAACTGGTGGACGAAGGCATCGGCCGCGCTGACGACTGGATCATCAAAGGTGAGTCCACCAAAGCCAAGGCTGGTGTCAACTGGCACGGATTTGGCAAGATGGCGACGGGCTTTAACATGCTTGACCCTATCAAGTCGACCATCGTTACACCCGGCATGGATTTGAACGGGAAGTTTGCCAAAACCGGCATTCCCGCCAGTATCGTGACCAAGTTCCTCGCCGAGCATGGCGTGGTGGTGGAGAAAACCGGGCTCTACAGCTTCTTCATCATGTTTACCATCGGCATTACCAAGGGCCGCTGGAACAGCATGTTGACCGCCTTGCAGCAGTTCAAGGACGATTACGACAAGAACCAACCCATGTGGCGCATCCTGCCCGAGTTTTGTCAGAAGCATCCGAAATACGAGAACATGGGCCTGGCCGACTTGTGTCAGCACCTGCACCAGCTCTATGCCAAATACGACATTGCCCGCTTGACCACCGACATGTACCTGAGCGACCTGACGCCAGCCATGAAGCCTAGCGATGCTTATGCCCACATCGCGCTGCGTAAAACCGAACGCGTGGAGATTGACCACCTTGAAGGCCGCATCACGGTTGGCCTGGTCACGCCTTATCCACCCGGTATTCCCTTGCTAATCCCGGGCGAAGTGTTCAACAAGAAAATTGTGGATTACCTGAAGTTCTCACGCGAATTCAACACCCAGTGTCCTGGTTTTGAAACGGATATTCACGGCTTGGTGGAAGAAGAGGGCGCTGACGGCCAGATTCACTACTACGCGGACTGCGTCAAGGCTTGACGCAAGTCGCTATATTTTTAATAGCTGCTTACGCAGGTTGCACCTGGGTTGGCAGCTATTTTTACTTAAGAGGCTGGGGCCTCGACGACCGCCACAGCGGTTTGGCTGACGCCGCAGTCCACATACGAAATCTGACCTGTCATGCCGGAGGCCAGGTCGCTGAGCAAGAAAGCGGCGACGTTGCCTACTTCTTCGATCGTCACGTTGCGTTTGAGCGGGGAGGCTGCCGCTGAAATGCTCAGCAGCTTGCCAAAATCCTTGATGCCGCTGGCAGCCAGCGTCTTGACCGCACCGGCGCTCAGGCCGTTGACGCGCATGCCACGTGGGCCAATGGCATCTGCCAGGTAACGCACCGAAGACTCGAGTGATGCTTTGGCCAGACCCATGGTGTTGTAGCTCGGCACTACGCGCACACCGCCCAGGTATGTCAGCGTCAGCAAGGATGATTTGTCATTGAGATAGGGCAGGGCCGCTTTGGCCATGGCAGGAAAGCTGTAGGCGCTGATGTCATGGGCGATGCGGAAGTTTTCGCGGCTCAGACCGTCCAGAAAATTGCCGGCAATGGCTTCGCGGGGTGCGTAGCCAATGCTGTGAACGAAGCCGTCAAACATGGGCCAGGTAGCGGACAGATCTGTGAACAATTTTTCAATCTGCGCATCGTCGCCGACATCGCAATCGAACACCAGTGTGGAATTGAAATCTGCCGCAAACTCGGTGATGCGGTCCTTGAAACGCTCGCCAACATAGCTGAAAGCCAACTCGGCACCTTGTTCATGGCAGGCCTGCGCGATGCCATAAGCGATGGAGCGTTTTGACAACACACCCGTGATCAGCAGTTTTTTTCCAGTCAGGAATCCCATATCTTCTCTCTTCTCCAAGCAGGTAAATCGCCGCCATAGTGGCAGCAGCGTTTGATGCAGAATTGTCGCATGCGAAGTCTGCTATTTTTTCTGCTGTTGGCAATGTCCGCGCCTTTATGGGCTGCGCACGGTTACGCCTTGTGGGGTGACCTGAAATATGCCGCCAATTTTTCGCATTTTGACTACGTTAACCCTAACGCACCCAAGGGCGGTGAATTGCGCCTGGTCAGCAACCTGCGGGTATCCACGTTTGACAAATACAACCCTTTCACGATCAAAGGGTCTGCCCCCGCCTATTTAAGTGACCTGATGTTTGACTCGTTGCTCTCCGGCTCGCTGGATGAAACAGGTTCCGGCTATGGGCTGCTGGCCAGTGATGTCGAAGTAGCCGCAGATGGCCTGAGCGCCACCTTTCGCCTTCGCCCGCAAGCCCGTTTTCACAACGGCGACCCGGTGCTGGCGCTGGATGTAAAGCATAGTTTTGACACCTTGATGGGACCCCACACCTCGCCCGTGTTCAAGAGTTTGCTGGAAGACGTCGCGGGCATGGAGGTGGTGGACGAACGCACCGTGCGCTACCGCTTCAAAAAGCCGAATCGTGGCCTGCCACTCACGGTCGGCGGCCTGCCGGTTTTCAGTCGCCAATGGGGCATGGAAAACGGCAAGCCCAAATCGTTTGATCAGGTGGTGACCGATGTGCCGATTGGCAGCGGTCCCTACAAAATAGGCCCGGTGCGCTTTGGCAAAGACATCACCTATGTGCGCGACCCCCATTACTGGGCCAAAGACCTGAACGTGAAACGTGGCACCAGCAACTTTGACCGCATCACCGTCAAAATTTACAAGGACAACACCGCACGGCTGGAAGCCCTCAAGGCGGGCGAGTTTGACCTGATGCGGTTTTTCTCGGCGGGCGATTGGGCCAGGCGCGTCACAGGCAAGCGCTTTGACACCGGTGAACTGGTCAAGGCCGAGTTCAAACACCGTTTGCCATCCGGTTTTCAAAGCTACGTCATCAACACCCGGCGCGACAAGTTCAAGGATGTGCGCGTGCGCCAGGCGCTGGGTCTGGCGCTGGATTACGAGTGGATGAATCGCCAGATGTTCTACAACGCCTACCAGCGCGTCAACGGCCTGTTCGGCAATACCGATTGCCAAGCGACGGGCATGCCCGGTCCGCAGGAGCTTGCTCTGATGGAGCCCTGGCGCAAAGACATGCCACCGGCTGCTTTTGGCCCGATGGCAGTGCCGCCACGCACCGATGGCGACTCGTCTTTGAGAGCCAATTTGCGTCAGGCCCAGGCCTTGCTCAAATCCGCTGGCTGGCAAGTGCGTGACGGCGCCTTGCGCAATGCCCAGAACCAGACCTTTGACATTGAATACCTGGACAGCAACGAAGGCAGCGCGCGGGTGGTCACGCCATGGGCGCGCAATCTCGAAAAACTCGGTATCACGCTGAACTTTCGCCCGGTGGATTTCGCCTTGTACCAGCAACGGTTGCAGAAATTCGAGTTTGACATCACCTCCATGGCCTATGGCGGCACCAACAGCCCAGGCCAGGAATACGCTGATCTGTTTGGCTCAAAGGCCGCTGACATTGAGGACTCCGGCAACCTCTCAGGTGTCAAAAGTCCGACCGTCGATGCTTTGATCAACAAGTTGACCAGTGCCAAAACCAAGGCCGAGCTGCTGCCGGCGTGTCGCGCGCTGGATCGCGTCATCAGTCACAGCCACTTTCTCATTCCGCAATGGGCGGCGGGTTCTCATCGAATGGTCTATAACAGTTGGCGCATTGCCAAGCCGCCAGCGATGCCGCCCTATGCTCAGGGTGAAACCTGGGCGATTGACACCTGGTGGGCAAAATAAGACATGCTGATCTACATCCTCAAACGACTGCTGCTGATGGTGCCCACGTTGCTGGGGGTGCTGCTGCTAACCTTTGTGGTCGTCCAATTTGTGCCCGGTGGGCCGGTCGAGCAATACATGGCCGAAGCCAAAGCAGGCACCGGCACCAGTGCCGAGGGCGGCGGTTTGAGCTATCGCGGGGCGCAAGGGGTGGACCCCAAGCGGCTGGCGCAAATCAAGGCTTTGTATGGCTTTGACAAACCCGCTCACGAACGCTTCTTTCAAATGCTCGGGCAATTCGCCCGCTTTGACCTGGGCCGAAGTTTTTTCCAGAACAAGGACGTGTCCCAACTGCTGTGGGAGAAACTGCCGGTGTCCATCAGTCTGGGACTCTGGACGTTTTTCATCAGTTATCTGATTGCGGTGCCGCTGGGCGTGGCCAAGGCGGTGCGGGCGGGCTCTCGTTTTGACTTCGTCACCACGTTGCTGGTGCTCGTCGGTTATGCCATTCCGGGGTTTGTGCTGGGTGTCGCGCTGCTGGTGATATTTGGTGGCCAATTGCAATGGTTTCCACTGAGGGGACTCACCTCCAGCAATTGGGACGAGCTGAGCTGGGGTGCGCGCATCGTGGATTACCTGTGGCACATCACCCTGCCGGTCACCGCCATGGTGCTGGGCAGTTTTGCCGTGACCACCATGCTGACCAAGAATGCGTTCCTGGAAGAAATCCGCAAACAGTATGTGGTGACGGCTCGCGCCAAAGGACTCGATGAGCGCCAAGTGCTGTGGAAGCATGTTTTTCGCAACGCCTTGATTCCCATCATCACCGGTTTTCCGGCGGCCTTCATTGGTGCCTTTTTTACTGGTTCGCTGCTGATCGAGACCCTGTTTTCACTCGACGGCCTCGGGCTGCTGAGCTACGAGAGTGTGATCCGGCGCGACTACCCGGTGGTGCTGGGCACGCTGTATTTCTTTACGCTGATTGGCTTGGTGACCAAGCTGGTTTCCGATTTGTGTTACGTCTGGGTGGATCCGCGTGTCAAGTTTGATTAACCCCCCCGAAGCGACCTGCGGTCGCCTCCCCCCCAAGGGGGCGCCGCCAGCGGCCCGGCAAAGCTGGTTCCGCGGTGGCCCCGTAAGTAAGTCCTCAAAGTCTCCATCGCCGGGTCGTCGCGCCTGGATGCGATTCAAGCGCAATCGCCTGGGGTACTGGAGTCTGCTGGTCTTTTGCACCTTGGTGGGCTTGAGCCTGTTGGCCGAAGTGATCTCCAATGACCGTCCTTTGCTGGTTCGTTACCAGGGCGCGACCTATTTCCCGATGCTCAAGGATTACTCGGAAAAGACGTTTGGCGGCGATTTTGAAACCTCGACGGATTACCTGGACCCTTTTATCCGGGAGCGTCTGTCGCACAACGGCAATTGGGCTTTGTTTGCGATCAACCCTTACGGCCCCAAAACACTGAACTACTTTGCCAAAGAGCCCAACCCGTCAGCGCCCAGCGTTGAGAACTGGCTGGGCACCGACGACCGGGGGCGCGATCTCTTGGCGCAGCTCATTTACGGGTTTCGGGTCAGTGTGCTGTTTGCGCTGGCGCTCACGGCCACTGGCGTGGCTTTGGGCGTGATCACCGGCGCTGTACAAGGTTTTTTCGGTGGAAAAACGGATTTGGCGTTTCAGCGCTTTATTGAAATCTGGAGTTCCATGCCCGAGTTGTACCTGCTCATCATCTTCAGCGCCGTCTTTGCACCCAGTCTGGCCTTGTTGCTGATATTGCTCAGCCTGTTTGGCTGGATGGGCCTGTCGGACTATGTGCGGGCTGAGTTTCTTCGCAACCGGCAGCTTGACTATGTGCGTGCGGCCAGGGCGCTGGGCGTGAGCAACTGGCACATCATCACGCGTCACCTGCTGCCCAACAGTCTGACGCCGGTGGTCACGTTTTTGCCCTTTCGCATGAGTGGCGCCATTCTGGCGCTGACCTCGCTGGACTTTCTGGGCCTGGGTGTGCCACCGGGAACGCCATCACTGGGGGAGCTATTGTCACAAGGCAAAAACAACATCGACGCCTGGTGGATTTCACTGGCCACTTTTGCCGTGCTGGTGGTCACACTTTTGTTGCTGACTTTCATGGGCGACGCCTTGCGCGATGCGCTGGACCCTCGAAAGGCCGATAAATGACGGGCGGGCAACTTCTTGAGGTTCGGGGTCTGCGTATTTCATTTGGGGACAAGGAAGTCGTGCATGGCATCGACTTTTCCATTGCACCGGGCGAAAAACTGGCCTTGGTGGGTGAATCAGGCTCTGGCAAAACTGTCACGGCCCTGAGTCTGCTGCGTTTGGTGCAGAACGCCGAAATCATTGGTCAGGCCATGTTCGACAAACGTGACCTGCTATCAATAAGTGAGCGAGAGTTGCGAGGATTGCGTGGACAAGAGATTTCAATGATCTTTCAGGAGCCCATGACGGCGCTCAATCCGCTGTTCACCGTAGGCGACCAGATTGCCGAAGTTTTAGAGCTAAAACAGGGGCTAGCCCCCGCGCTCTGTGCGCAAGCAGCTATCAAGTTAATAGCGGAAACCGGTATTTCAGAGCCTGAACGGCGCGCCAGGGCCTATCCGCATCAACTTAGCGGCGGGCAGCGTCAGCGCGCCATGATCGCCATGGCCTTGGCGTGCCAGCCAAAATTGCTGCTGGCCGACGAACCGACCACGGCACTGGATGTCACCTTGCGCGGGCAAATCCTGGACTTGCTGTCTAGTTTTCAGCAGAAAAATGGCATGGCCGTGCTCTTGATCACCCATGACCTGAACCTGGTTCGGCGCTTTGCGGACCGCGTCATCGTCATGGAAAACGGCCATATTGTCGAGCAGGGCGCGGTGACGGAGGTGTTTCTGAGGCCACAACACCCCTACACCCGCCGCTTGATTGACAGCAAACCGGTGCGCGATGTGCTTGATGTGTCGCCCAATGCGACCGAAGAAAAGCCGGTCATGCAGGCGCGAGCGCTGCGAGTGACTTATCCGATCCCGCTGAAAGGATTCAAGGGCTGGTTTCGGCATGATGAATTTGTAGCCTTGCAGGGAGCCGAGTTCAATATCAGACCCGGTCAGACCTTGGGCGTAATGGGTGAATCAGGCTCGGGCAAATCAACTTTGGCGTTGGCGGCACTGGGACTCCTCCCTTTTGGCGGCGAAATGAAGGTGGCGGGACAAGCCTGGGGGATCAATGCTGCCAGCAACAAGGCTTTGCGTCGCGTGGTGCAAGTGGTGTTTCAGGATCCATTTTCATCGCTTTCGCCGCGTTTGACGGTGGAGGAAATCGTAGGTGAGGGGCTTTTGGTGCATGAGCCAGCACTATCGAGCGCAGCGAGGCGTCTGCGCGTGGAGCAAGTGCTGCTCGATGTTGGCATGGGCGGTGATGAAGTGCAGCTCGCCAGTCTGTTGCAGCGTTACCCCCATGAGTTTTCGGGAGGTCAGCGCCAGCGTCTGGCCATTGCCCGGGCGCTCATCGTCAAACCACAAATACTGGTGCTGGACGAGCCGACCAGCGCACTCGATGTCACGATCCAGAAGCAGGTGCTGCAGCTTTTGCAGCGTTTGCAAATGGAGCACGGATTGAGTTATCTGCTCATTACCCATGATGTGGAGGTCATTCGGGCCATGTCGCATCAGGTCATTGTCATGAAGGACGGGCATATCGTGGAGTCTGGCAGCGTCAACTTGGTGCTGCAGAACCCGAGACACGAATACACCCGTGTTTTGATTGCTGAATTTGAATAAATCCTTAAAAATCAAGGCACTTCAGCAGGATTTAGGGATATAATCCAAAGCTCACGACCAAACGGGCGGGTATCTACCGCCCGTTTTTTTTGGTCGATTGTTTTTGCACTCCATCTAAATATACGTGGCACTGAAAGAAATTATTGAACAAACCGTAGCCGGTCTCGGCTATGACCTGGTGGAAACCGAGCGTTCCGCGGGTGGATTGTTGCGCATCACGATTGACTTGCCATGGACTGCGCCCGCTGAAGGGGTTCCATCTGAGCAATTCGTGACGGTGGAGGATTGCGAAAAGGTCACGCGCCAGCTGCTGTTTGCGCTGGAAGTCGATGGTATTGATTACAAGCGGCTTGAGGTTTCCTCGCCCGGTATCGATCGCCCTTTGCGGCATGAAAAAGATTTTGAGCGCTTTGTGGGTCAAGAGGTTGATGTGACGCTTAAAGCCCCCATTGGGATTGCTGCTGCGGCTGGTCAAGTTAATGCCACCCGCAAGAAGTTTCGCGGGACGCTGGAGCGCGCGCAAAGTCAAGAGGGTGTGTCAGGCTGGCAAATCGTCTGGAGCGATGCGCCGGTTGGCAAGCCGGGACAAAAAATAAGCAAGAAGAGACTGCCAGCGCCGGTGCAGGCCCTGGGCTTTACGCTCGATGAGTTGAAGGAAGCGCGTCTCGCGCCCATTGTTAGCTTCAAGGGCCGGGGCGCCAAGGGTGACTCAGAAACAAATTTGGATTTGAATTGAAACAGGAGAGTTATGGCATGAATCGCGAAATGTTAATGCTGGTAGAAGCCATCTCACGCGAAAAAAACGTGGAGCGTGATGTGGTGTTTGGCGCTGTCGAGGCAGCGCTGGCACAAGCGACGAAAAAGCTTTCTCAGGGTGATGTGGATATTCGCGTCGCGGTTGATCGCGACAGCGGTAAATACGAAACGTTCCGTCGCTGGCATGTCGTTCCTGATGAAGCGGGCCTGCAGTTGCCTGATCAAGAAATCCTGTTGTTCGAAGCCAAAGAACAGATTCCCGACATTGAAGTCGATGAGTACATCGAAGAAACAGTGGAGTCCGTGCCGATTGGTCGTATTGGCGCCATGGCAGCCAAGCAAGTCATCCTGCAAAAAATCCGCGATGCCGAGCGCGAAATGTTGCTCAACGATTTCATGTCGCGCGGCGACAAGATTTTCGTTGGCACGGTCAAGCGCATGGACAAGGGCGACCTGATTGTCGAAAGTGGCCGCGTCGAAGGCCGTTTGCGACGCAGCGAGATGATTCCGAAAGAAAATCTGCGCATGGGTGACCGTGTCCGGGCCATGATCATGGAAGTTGATTTGACGCTTCGTGGCGCGCCGATCATCTTGTCACGTTCAGCGCCTGAGTTCATGGTGGAATTATTCCGCCAGGAAGTGCCGGAAATTGAACAAGGTTTGTTGGAAATCAAATCCTGCGCCCGTGACGTCGGTTCCCGTGCCAAGATTGCGGTGTTGTCGCATGACAAACGAGTCGATCCGATCGGCACCTGTGTTGGTGTGCGTGGTACGCGCGTCAATGGTGTCACCAACGAGTTGGCTGGCGAGCGCGTCGATATTGTGCTGTGGAGTGAGGATCCAGCCCAGTTTGTTATCGGTGCGTTGGCTCCGGCCAACGTGACCTCCATCGTGGTGGACGAAGAGCGTCACGCCATGGATGTGGTGGTGGATGAAGAAAATCTGGCCATTGCTATTGGTCGTGGTGGTCAAAACGTGCGCCTGGCGTCTGAATTGACCGGCTGGAAGATCAATATTCTGGATGCCGCCGAGTCGGCCCAGAAGCAAGCCAGCGAAACGGATTCCGGTCGCAAGCTATTCATGGAAAAGCTCGATGTGGACGAAGAAATCGCCGATCTGTTGATCGCAGAAGGTTTCACCAGTCTGGAGCAGGTCGCTTACGTGCCGCTGGAAGAAATGCTCGAAATCGAAAGTTTCGACGAAGACACAGCCAACGAGCTGCGTACCCGCGCCAAAGATGCACTTCTGACCATGGAAATTGCGCAAGAAGAGAGTGTTGAAGAGGTTTCGCTGGAATTGCACGACCTTGAAGGCCTCACCCCCGAACTGATCGGCAAACTGGCAGATGGCGGTGTTCACACCCGTGATGATCTGGCCGATTTGGCCGTTGACGAACTCACAGAAATCACCGGCCAGTCTGCGGACGAAGCCAAGACCTTGATCATGAAGGCGCGCGCACATTGGTTTACCAATGACGCCGCCTCTCAAGAGTAACGGTCATGAAAGGTTACACAACAAATGTCCAGTACGACCGTCGCCGAGTTTGCAACAGAACTCAAAAAATCAACCGAAACCTTGCTTGAGCAGTTGAAGTCCGCGGGAGTGACCAAGTCAGGTGCTTCCGACAAGCTGACGGATGCTGACAAGCAGCTTCTGTTGAGCCATTTCCACGCCAGTCATGGCACCAGCAGCCCCGAGCGCAAAAAAATTACGCTCGTCAAGAAGTCAACCAGCGAAATCAAGCAGGCGGACTCCAGCGGCAAGGTGCGTACCATTCCCGTGGTCATGCACAAAAAACGCACTTTCGTCCGTCGTGAAGACGGTGTTGAAGTGGCTGTGGATGCGCCCGAGGTTGAACACGAAGTTGAGACTGCCCCACTGATTGATAACGCCGAATTGGCACGCCGCGAAGAAGAAGCGCGCCGTCAGGCTGAATTGATCCGTCGCCAGGAAGAAGAACTCTCCGAGCGTCGTCGTCAGCGTGAAGAGCAGGAAACCCGGGCCCGCGAAGCGGCGCAAGCTGCTGCAGCAAAGGCCGCCGAGGTGGCCGCGCAAGCCGCTGCTGCGCAAGCGCTTAAAGAGAAGAATAAGCCTGTAGCCCCCGTCGTACAAGCGCAGGATGCTATTGATATTGCAGCAGCCAAAGTCCAGGAAGCCACAGAAAAAGCCGAAGGCTTGGCCAAGGCTCAAGTGCTGGCTACCGAAAAAGCAGCTGCTGATTCCAAAGCCCGTGCAGAGGAAGATGTCGCACGCGCTGCTGACCTGGGTGATCGTCGACGCAAGGCCGAGGCTGAAGCCGCCGCCATTCGCTTGATGATGTCCTCACCAGCCAAAAAAGCGCCACCGCCCAAAAAACCTGAGGAACCCAAAGTGGATGCCGCCAAAGCGGGCATCAAGGGGACATTGCACAAGCCAGCCGCTGGCACTGCACCCGCCAAGCCGGTCAAACCTGCACCGGGTGCACCGGCCAATGCGGCTCCAGCTGCCGCAGGCGCTGGAAAAGAAGTCAAATCGGCCAAACTCTCCAGCAGCTGGGCCGGCGATCCCAAAAAGAAAAGCGCAATTCCTACCCGTGGTGCCACTGGTGCCCCCGCAGGGCGCGGCTCCAACTGGCGTGCGCCAGCACGCGGCAGCAAACGTGGCAATGACCGGGATCGTGATGATCATCACGTCCAAGCAGCACCCGTTGAGGCGCGTGTTATTGAAGTTCATGTGCCTGAAACCATTACCGTGGCCGAACTGGCACACAAAATGGCAGTCAAAGCGTCAGAGGTGATCAAACACCTGATGAAGCTCGGTCAGATGGTCACCATCAACCAACCGCTGGACCAGGATACCGCCATGATTGTGGTGGAAGAAATGGGCCACACGGCGATCGTGGCTGCGCTGGACGATCCAGAAGCATTTACGGATGATGAAGTGTCGCAGCAGCATTCAGAATCGCTGCCTCGCGCACCGGTTGTAACGGTCATGGGTCACGTCGATCACGGTAAAACATCGCTGCTCGACTACATTCGTCGTGCCAAAGTGGCCTCGGGCGAGGCTGGTGGTATTACCCAGCACATAGGCGCCTACCATGTGGAAACGCCGCGCGGCATGGTGTCCTTCCTCGATACCCCCGGTCACGAAGCCTTTACGGCCATGCGTGCACGCGGTGCCCAGGCAACCGACATTGTGATTTTGGTGGTTGCAGCAGACGACGGTGTCATGCCACAAACCAAAGAGGCCATCAAACACGCCAAGGCCGCAGGTGTGCCAATCGTGGTGGCGATCAACAAGATCGATAAACCCGATGCCAATCCAGAACGCGTTAAAAACGAGCTGGTGGTTGAAGAAGTCGTGCCCGAAGAGTTCGGTGGTGATTCACCGTTTGTCTCGGTCTCTGCCAAAACCGGTTTTGGCATTGATGCCTTGCTGGAGCAAGTGCTGCTGCAAGCTGAAGTGCTGGAACTGCGCGCCCCGGTGGATGCCATGGCCAAGGGTCTGGTGATTGAAGCCCGTCTTGACAAGGGACGTGGCCCAGTGGCTACCATTCTGGTTCAGTCAGGCACGCTCAAAACGGGTGACGTGGTGTTGGCGGGTTCTACCTATGGTCGCGTTCGCGCCATGTTGGATGAAAACGGCAAGACCATCAAAACGGCAGGTCCTTCGATCCCGGTCGAAATTCAGGGTTTGACGGAAGTGCCTTCTGCCGGTGATGAGTTCATGGTGATGGCCGATGAGCGCCGCGCCCGTGAAATTGCCACCTACCGTGCTGGCAAGTTCCGCCACACCAAATTGGCCAAGCAACAGGCCGCCAAGCTGGAGAACATGTTCTCCGACATGGCTGCAGGTGCCGTCAAGATGGTGCCGATCATTATCAAGGCCGATGTGCAAGGTTCGCAAGAAGCCCTGGCGCAATCGCTGCTCAAGCTCTCGACCGACGAGGTCAAGGTGCAGTTGGTGTACACCGCGGTGGGTGCCATCAGCGAGTCAGATGTGAATCTGGCGATTGCGTCCAAGGCCGTCATCATTGGTTTCAACACCCGTGCTGACGCCGGAGCTCGCAAATTGGCCGAGAACAACGGCGTGGATATCCGCTACTACGACATCATTTATGACGCCGTGGATGAGCTCAAGCTCGCCATGTCGGGCATGTTGACACCGGACAAAAAGGAAGAAGTCATCGGTACGGCCGAGATTCGCCAAGTGTTCAAGGTATCCAAGATTGGCTCGATTGCCGGTTGTATGGTCACTGCCGGTATCGTCAAACGCACAGCGCGTCTGCGTCTGTTGCGCGAAAACGTGGTCATCTACACCGGTGAACTTGAGTCGCTCAAACGCTTCAAGGACGATGCGAAGGAAGTCAAGGAAAGCTTCGAGTGCGGCTTGAATATCAAGAACTACAACGACATCCAAGAAGGTGACGTGCTGGAATTCTTCGAGATTCGCGAAATTGCCCGTACTCTGTGATCGAACGAGCGTAGAACGTGCGAATCAAGTCCAAAACCCCTAACCGCAGCTTCAAGGTGGCCGATCAGATCCAGCGTGATTTGACCGAGCTGATTGCGCGCGAATTGAAAGATCCCCGGGTCGGTATGGTGACGATTCAGGCGGTGGAAGTCACGCCTGACTATGCCCATGCCAAGGTCTTCTTCAGTCTGTTGGCGGGTGACCCGAAAGCGTGTACTGAGGGTCTGAATCAAGCGGCCGGTTTTTTGCGGGCAGGCTTGTTCAAGCGGCTGCACATTCACACCGTGCCGACGCTGCATTTCATGTTTGACCGCACCACGGAGGCGGCAGCGGACATGAATGCCTTGATTGCGCGCGCGGTCGCTTCCCGCGCCAAAGAGGACTGATCATGAGCACCGCTGGGCCGCCCCAAGGTGCGAAAGTCCCCTTGGGGGGCAGCGATGCACACGAAGTGAGCAAGCGTGGGGGCAACACCCTTGCGCCGCGTGCACGGGTTGCTAGGCGCCCCGTGCATGGGGTGCTATTGCTGGATAAGCCGTTGGGTTGGTCCAGCAATGATGCTTTGCAAAAAGTTAAGTGGCTGTTGCGTGCCGAAAAAGCAGGCCACACCGGCACGTTGGACCCACTGGCGACCGGCGTGTTGCCCTTGTGTTTTGGTGCGGCCACGAAATTCAGCCAACTGCAACTTGATGCGGACAAAACGTATGAGGCCGTGGCGAGACTGGGTTTAAAAACCAGTACCGGTGACGCTGAAGGCGATGTGATAGAACAGCGGCCCGTGAACGTGACCGAAGACGATATTGAAAGAGTGCGGCCTCAATTTACCGGATTGATTCGGCAAATTCCACCAATGCACAGTGCGTTGAAGAAGGATGGAAAAGCCCTGTACGAATATGCGCGTGCTGGCATTGAGATTGAGCGGGAAGCCCGTGCAGTCACGATACATGAGCTAAATATGGTTCTAGCCCCCGTAGAACAAGCGCAAGCAGCTATTAATATGATAGCGAGATGCAGCAAGGGAACTTATATTCGCACTTTGGGCGAGGATATTGGTGAGGCTTTGGGCTGTGGCGCTCACCTCAGTGCGTTGCGCCGGGTGGATACCGGGGGCTTTCATGTATCGCAATGTGTGACGTTGCAAGCCCTGGAAGCCATGACGGAGGAAGAGAGATTGGCTTGCCTGATGCCCGTGGAGTCGCTGCTTGGCGATCACACGGTTGTCACGCTGGACAACGAGAATGCAGGACGTTTTCTAAGTGGCGTGCGCCGCCGGGGAAGCTGGCCTGACAGTGCAAAAGTGGCCGTTTACGGTCCTTCGGCAGGCTCAGGACAGGCACACCGTGCCTTATTGGGTACGGCCCATGTGGTGGCAGATGAATTGATCCCCGGGCGACTGTTAAGTCCGCTTGAGATTGAGCAAATTAACAGACTTTGACCAGATTTAAGAGAAAGTAAACCATGTCCATTAAGCAAATCAGAAACATCGCCATCATCGCCCACGTCGATCATGGCAAGACCACCATGGTCGACCAATTGTTGCGCCAGTCCGGCACTTTTGCCGAGCACGAAAAGGTGGTTGACACCGTGATGGACAACAACGCCATTGAAAAAGAACGCGGCATTACGATTCTGGCAAAGAACTGCGCCGTGACCTGGGAAGGTACACACATCAACATCGTGGATACCCCCGGACACGCCGACTTCGGCGGTGAAGTGGAACGCGCTCTGTCCATGGTTGACGGTGTGGTGTTGCTGATCGATGCGCAAGAAGGCCCCATGCCCCAGACCCGTTTTGTGACCAAGAAGGCACTGGCCCTGGGTCTCAAGCCGATTCTGGTGGTGAACAAGGTGGACAAGCCCGGTTCGCGTCCTGACTTCGTGGTCAACGCAGCTTTTGATTTGTTCGACAAGCTCGGTGCAACCGACGAACAACTTGATTTCCCTGTGGTTTACGCCTCGGGCATCAATGGCTGGTCGTCGCTGGAAGAGGGCGGTCAAGGTGAACAGTGGGGTCCTGATATGTCGGCCCTGTTCAATACCATTCTCAAGCATGTGCCTCACCAACAGGGTGACCCGGCTGCGCCGCTGCAACTGCAAATTTCTGCGCTCGACTTTTCGACCTTTGTCGGTCGCATTGGTGTGGGCCGCATCAGCCAGGGCACGATCAAGCCCATGATGGACGTCGTGGTCATGGAAGGCCCGGATGGCAAACCTGTCAAGGGCCGTGTCAACCAGGTGTTGACGTTCCAGGGACTGGAGCGCGTGCAGGCGACGGAAGCCGGTCCCGGCGAAATCGTGCTGATCAACGGGATCAATGACATTGGCATTGGCGTGACCATCACCGATCCGATCTCTCCGATGCCGCTGCCCATGCTCAAGGTCGATGAGCCAACCCTGACCATGAACTTCTGCGTCAACACCAGCCCGCTGGCGGGTCGTGAAGGCAAGTACGTCACCAGTCGCCAGATTTGGGACCGCCTGCAAAAAGAACTGCAACATAACGTGGCGCTGCGCGTCAAGGAAACCGACGAAGAAGGCATCTTTGAAGTCATGGGTCGCGGCGAACTGCACTTGACCATCTTGCTGGAAAACATGCGCCGCGAAGGCTTCGAGATGGCTGTCAGCAAGCCGCGCGTCGTGATGAAAGACGTGAACGGCGAAAAGTATGAGCCGATCGAGATGGTCACCGCCGACATCGAAGAAATTCACCAAGGCGGCGTGATGCAAGCTTTGGGCGAGCGCAAGGGTGATCTGGTCAACATGGAATCGGACGGTCGTGGCCGCGTGCGCCTGGAGTACCGCATTCCGGCGCGTGGCCTGATTGGTTTCACCAACGAGTTCCTGAATTTGACCCGTGGATCTGGCTTGATCGCCAACATCTTCGACAGCTACGAGCCGCACAAAGGCGACATCGGTGGCCGCAAGAACGGTGTGCTGATTTCGATGGACGCTGGTGAAATCTTCACCTACGCACTGGGCAAGCTCGATGAACGCGGCCGTATGTTTGTCAAGCCCAATGACCCAGTGTATGAAGGCATGATTGTCGGCATCCACAGCCGTGACAACGATCTGGTGGTTAACGCCACGCGTACCAAACAGCTGACCAACTTCCGCGTCAGCGGCAAGGAAGATGCGATCAAGATCACGCCTCCAATCGAATGCACACTGGAATACGGCGTCGAGTTCATTGAGGACGACGAGTTGGTCGAAATTACGCCTAAGTCAATTCGTCTGCGCAAGCGTTACCTGACTGAGAGCGAGCGCAAACGCGCTGGTCGCTAAAACCTTTAGTGGGACAGTGCAAAAACTGTCCCACTTGAGACCTACGTGAAGCTCACACACAACCGGGCTGTTTTGCTGATGCTGGTGGTGACCCTGCTGTGGTCAACTGCCGGCGTTATCACACGCCAGTTGGAGTCGGCCCGCAGTTTTGAAATCACCTTCTGGCGCTCCGCGTTCACCGCGTTGTCGCTGCTGGTGATTTTGCCGTTTTTCCAGGGTCGCCAGGTCTTTCGTCAAATCCTTCAGGGAACAAAAACCTTCTGGATTTCAGGCGTTTGCTGGAGTGTGATGTTCACCGCCTTCATGCTGGCCCTGACCTTGACCAGCGTGGCCAATGTGCTGGTCACCATGTCCGTGGGTCCGTTGCTGACTGCCCTGGTGGCGCGGGTATTTATCGGGCATCGCATCCCGCTACGTACCTGGATGGCCATTTTGGTTGCCGGTGCCGGCATGATTTACATGTACGCAGCCCAAGTGGCTGATGCCTCCCTGATCGGTTCCCTGGTAACGCTTTGCGTGCCTTTGGCTGCGGCGGTGAACTGGACCGTGACGCAAAACTCACACGCTCAGGGTCACGATGTGGATTTGATTCCTGCTGTGCTGGTCGGTGCGGTCATTTCGGTGCTCATGACGCTTCCGTTGGCCTATCCTTTTCAGGCCACCTTGCATGATCTGACCTTTCTCGCCTCACTCGGATTGGGTCAACTGGCGATTCCGTGTGTTCTGTCTGTCATGTGCGCCCGCGAGCTCAAAGCCCCGGAAATCTCCCTGCTGGCCTTGCTTGAAGTCATCTTTGGTATCTTGCTGGCATGGGTCGGTGCCAATGAAGTGCCCAGAGACTCCGTGTTGACAGGCGGCGCCGTGGTTATTGGCGCATTGGTTTTGAACGAACTCATTGGTTGGAGAAGCAGATCATGAATACGCAAAGTACCCCGTTGCCCATCGACGCTCCCGAAGTTATGACTGAAGTACGCGGGCATGTGGGCTTTATTACCCTGAATCGGCCTAAAGCGCTCAATGCGCTATCGCTGTCCATGATTCGTGCCTTGTCGCAGTGCCTGCTGGCTTGGCAGGGTGATGCCGCCGTCAAGGCCGTAGCGATTCGCGGGAGTAACAAAAACGGTCCCTTCGGTGCATTTTGTGCCGGGGGTGATATTCGTTTTTTTCATCAGGCCGCACTCTCGAATAACGCCGAACTCGATGACTTCTTCACCGAGGAATACGCCCTCAATCATTTGATTCACAGCTATAGCAAACCCTATATCGCCTTCATGGATGGCATCGTCATGGGCGGTGGCATGGGCATCAGTCAAGGCGCGAGTGTGCGTATCGTGACCGAGACCACCCGGATGGCCATGCCAGAGACCAATATCGGACTATTTCCTGATGTGGGCGGTGGCTATTTCCTGAGTCGCTGCCCAGGGCGTGTCGGTGAGTGGCTGGCCTTGACTGGCGAGCTGATAGGCGCGGGTGATGCCCTGGAGTTTGGTTTGGCGGACGTCTGTTTTGAAGCCGCCCGATTGGAGTCAGCCTGGCAAGCTTTGGCGAGTGTTGACTTCACACGCGACGGCACGACTGATCAATGGCTCGCTATGTTTTCTGTAGCTACTCACGCACACCATACGAGGGCTACAAGCCAAATTGATAAATATTTTTCATTGGCAACTGTGTCAGATATTGTCCAGGCGGTACAGGCCGATCCCAGCGATTGGGCCAATCACACCGCCGCTAGCCTGCGCAAGCGCTCGCCTTTGATGCTGCATGTGGTGCTGGAACAAATTCGAAGAGGCCGCGAGTTGATGCTGGCCGACGATTTGCGAATGGAGAGAGATATGGTGCATCACTGTTTTCATACTCAGCATCTGGGGCGCTCCGGTGTTAGCAGTGAAACAGTGGAAGGCATCCGCGCCCTGGCGGTAGATAAAGACAACGCGCCGCGCTGGAATCCGGCCCGCATCGAAGACGTCACCGCCGATATGGTGGGCCCATTTTTTGTCAGTCCCTGGACGCAGGCAACGCATCCATTGCGCGAGTTGAACTGAACAGTCTCAAAGCTGGCGATACACCGCTTCAGCCAGCTTCATCAGATCGGCGCGCGGCACCGGCCCGGCCAACGCATAACCAAAGCCCTGGTCGATCCAGTAAAAATCAGGGATGGGTCCGTCAGCAGAAAACCTAAAGCCGGTTTCCTGGGCGCGGCCAGCGGCCAGCACTTTGTCCACAGCCCCCAGATAAAGCGTGATTCTTGTGCCCGCGGTGTTCTGAAACATGAATTGCGCCCTGGCCCCTGCGTCACCGGGTAACAGCCGTCCGCCAACCAGCTCAAAGCCTTGATCCGATAAATTGGGAACTTTGAGCGGCCGCCCGAGGCGCTTGGACAACCACTGAATCAAGTGGGTTTGATCCGCCGCGCTGACCTCCACCGGATGGCGCACCTCCGGCGCATACACCACATGCGCGAAACTGGCTTGGCGGGCAAAATTCTGCTCCGCTTGCGCTTTGGCCAAAGCAGGCGAGGCCACACCGACTTGCCCTTCGCCATGCCAGGTCGAACTGGCGATCCAGCCGATACCAAAAGCCAACATTACTCCGGCCGCCATACCGCCCCAGCGCCACCAGGCGTTGATGCTCTGCTGTGAGCTTATCGCTTGATGCGCAGCGGCCAGTAGCGGCGCAGGCAACGCTTCATCCTCAATACCCTGATACAGCCCACGCAGGGCGTTGCGCTGCTGATGCCACTTGGCAAGGGTGGCTTTTGCAGAATCGTCTTGCTCAAGTCGCACCTGCAGGGTAGCCCGCTGCGCAGGCGAAAGCTGGCTGTCCACGAGCGAGTGAATTTCGTCTTCTGTCAGCGGCTGAAAATGAATTTTGTCCATGGTGTATTTCTGTCACTCATTTCAATCGACGCAATGGGCTTGCCACCGTGCCAGAGGTGGCTTTCTGCCCACTGCTTTGGGCCGGTGCATCCATCAGGGCTTGCAGTCGGGTGCGTGCCCGTGACAGGCGCGACATCACCGTGCCAATGGGAACGCCGGTAATTTTTGCCACTTCGGCATAACTCATGTCCTCCACGCTGACCAATAACAAAACGGCTCGTTGATCCGCTGGCAAACACAGCAAACAGCGTTGCAAATCCAGTGTCTGCGCCAAGCCTTCATCGGGGGCCATCAACTCGTGCGCTACCTCGTCAATATCCAGTGTGCCGCCCCGCGTTTGACGGGTTGAGTGGCGCACCTGATTGGCAAACAGGTTGTGCATCACCGTGAACAACCAGGCCCGCAGATCAGAGCCTGCGGCCCACAATCGCCATTTACTGCAAGCACGCTCCAGCGTGTCTTGCACCAGGTCATCTGCCGCCCATGCGTCACCCGTCAGCGCCCGCGCGTAACGGCGTAACGCGGGAATTTGAGCAACGATGGGTTGGCGATTCATCCGGCTGACTCGTGGTGATCAATAGCCACTCATCATGGGTTTGGCCATGGACTTGGCGGTTTGCCACATCTTGTTGAAGCCATCTCCCGTTTTATCACCGGGCTTGCTGTCCTTGGACCAGAAATACAAAGGCTTGCCTTTTACCGCCCATTGTTTGCTGCCATCGTCGCGCATGATGATGCTGTAGTCCCCCGTTGCTTTGTCGGATTCTGTCGCCATCAAAGGGGGCCAGTTGGTCGCGCATGGTCCGTTGCACATAGATTTACCGCTATCAGCAGCATCTTTGTCAAACGTATAAAGCGTCATGCCGTTGGCGCCGACCAACACGCCATCAGCCATCATAGGGGGCGCCGCCATAGTTGAGGTGCAAGTCCCCAGCAGGGCCAAAGACAGGGCGATTGAAGTGCGAGAACTGAATTTCATGGTGAACTCCTGAGTAGATGAGCGCAAACAAGCATTTGCATTCAGATGAACACAACCGCCCCTGCGTTTATTCCCTGCCCGAAAAAGATATTCAACGCCGATGAATTTTCATCGCCCGTTCGACTTCCCGCTTGCCTTCACGGTCCTTGATGGTGTCGCGCTTGTCATGCTCAGCCTTGCCCTTGGCCAGGGCAATCTCGCACTTGATTTTGCCGCCTTTCCAGTGCAGATTGAGCGGCACCAGTGTGTAGCCCTTTTGATGCACTTTGCCAATAAGACGCTTGATTTCCTCTTTGTGCAGCAAGAGTTTTTTAGTACGTACCTTGTCCGGTGAGATGTGCGTAGAAGCCGTATTGAGAGGGTGAATTTGCAAGCCAATGATAAAGAGTTCGCCTTCGCGGATAACCACGTAGCCGTCTGTCAATTGCACCTTGCCTTCTCGCAGCGATTTGACCTCCCATCCCTCCAGCACCAATCCGGCCTCCAGGCGCTCTTCAAAGAAATAGTTGTAAGCGGCCTTCTTGTTGTCGGCAATGCGGCTAGCGGTTTCGGGTTTTTTGGCCATAAATTTGATTTGGGGTTGTAAGTCGTGCGTACAAGGCTTGTCTACAATCCCGCGCAGCCCCATATTCTATGAAAACCGTAAAGAAGTCCGTCCTGATCTGGTACAGCCCGCAAGAAATGTATGCTCTTGTGACTGATGTCGAGCAATATCCCAAGTTTTTGCCTTGGTGTGATCGTGCCCGTCTGGTCTCCCTGGACGAAGATGGCATGACGGCTGAAATAGGCATCGCCTTCAGTGGCATCCATCAAACTTTCACAACCCGTAACACCCATATTCCAGGCCAACAGGTTGTCATCAAGTTAGTCAATGGTCCCTTTTCGCAGCTCGATGGTGAATGGAATTTCGTGCCCATTGGAGATGGTTCGCAAAGGGCTTGCAAGGTTGAGTTGACTCTCAACTACGGTTTTGACAACGTCATTTTGGGAAAACTGGTGGGTCCTGTCTTTGACAAAATTGCAGGAAGCCTGGTGGATGCCTTTGTCAAACGTGCGACGCAGGTCTATGGTGAGTGACATTTTCATGCATGTGACAGTGGTCTATTCACCTGAACCTCGGGATATGCGGGAGGTTTCCCTGCAACTTGCGCCGGGCTGCACCGCTTTGCAAGCACTGCAGGCCAGCGGTTTATTGCAATTATTTCCTTCGATTGATCAGCCATCCACTGTGGTTGGCATTTGGGGGCGCAAAGTGGATTTGACTCAGACGCTTCGTGAAAATGACCGCGTCGAGATATACCGGCCACTCACGGTGGACCCCAAAGTGGCAAGACGGGAACGCTTTGCCAAGCAGGGCGCCCGTACCACCGGACTTTTTATCAAAAAGCGGGGCGGCCGCGCCGCCCTGGGTTAAAACAAACGACCGTCTTCACCCAAGGCGACATCGAGCCGTTCAATCAAAGAAGTCATCAACTGTTCGCCTGCGACCGATGAACTACTGTGTTTGGTTCCCCCATTCAGCGCTTGTGGCGAAGGTTCGGCTGGCGATTGTGGCGCAACAGTCCCTTGGTCCGCCAGGTCAAACGCGAGATTAAGTGCCGCCAACACGGCGATTCGGTCACGCGCCCGGACTTTGCCGCCTTCACGAATTTTGCACATGGCCGTATCTACGCGCTCAACGGCATCAAGCAAGCGGGATTCACCTCCCTCGGGACAACCCAGCAAATAGCTCTGGCCCATGATCTGCACTTCAAGTTGTTTCATGGCGCACCTTGTTGCGAACTGTTAACGGCAAATTCTGGCAAACGCTCCAGCAGCACATCGACCCTCGCTCGGGCGGCGCCGAGGCGGGATTTAAGGGAGTCGCGTTCTTGGGAAAGGGTATTGACCTGCGCGCTGAGCAAGGCGTTGGTGCGTTGCAATTCTTCGTATCGAACGAGTAAACGCTCAACACGGGCGGCAATTTGGTCGATTTGAGTGGTATTCGACATAGGCCCATATTGTAGGGTTTGCAAAACTCTCCGCGTTAGAATCGGCCCGTTGGTGCTCGCGGCGTGGTTCACACGGCGCAGTTCAACGGGAAACAGGAGGGTGATGCTGGCAACAGCTAACCTAACCTGTGCTGCCCCCGCAACGGTAAGTGGACGAATCCCCTGATTCCGCTTCCATCATAGCCACTGAGCGTTCTGAACAAGCGCTTGGGAAGGCGATGGAGGTCGTTCCACCAGCCCGGATACCGGCCAACAAGGTGGTTGCACGCTTTGCGTGCAGCCTTGACGCTCAGGCACTGTCGGGGACGACAGTGAGAGCATTTTTGTTGATTCTTTCCATTATGAAAACTTGTACTTTGTTTGGGCGCACTCGCGTACCTTCACGCTTGGCTGCAACCTCATTGGCGCTGGCCGCTGCATTTCCCTCGATTGCGCTAAGCCAGACTTCCACAACGCTCAAGGATGTTGTTGTGACTGCCACGCGTTTTCCGGAGTCGTCCGCCTCTCTTCCATTCAGTGTCAGCGTCATTACGAGTGAAGATATCAGTGCTTTCGGTATCACTTCCATTAACGAAGCGGTCATGAAGCTGTTAGGTGTTCCAGGTCGTCTGGATACGTCGGGTGGCAATAATTACACGCTTGACTTGCGCGGATTTGGGGTGACCGCCGATAGCAATCAAGTGGTGATTGTGGATGGCCTTCGTATGAATGAAGGAGATACGGTGCCTGCAGGATTGGCTCATATTCCAATTGATTCTGTCGAGAGAATTGAAGTATTGCGCGGCACCGGTTCTGTGTTGTACGGTGAAGGTGCAACCGGTGGTGTCATCGTTGTCACAACCAAGGCTGGCGCAGGTGTCAAACGGATCAACTCTGCACAACTGTATGGCGCCGCCGGAAGCAATGGTTTGAGCGACATTCGTGCCAGCGCCGTGCTCGCTTCAGGCGGATTTTCAATGGACGTTTCTGCTGATGATCGCCGTAGTGATGGTCACCGTGAGAACTTGGCCTCAACCTCGAAGGATCTGGCTGTATCAGCCCAGTGGAGTAATGATTGGTTGCGCGTGGGTGCGCGCGGTGGGCATAACGAGTTGCAAAGCGGTTTGCCAGGCTCCTTGAGCACGGCAGCATATTTGGCTAATCCGTATCAGGCCGACCCTAGCCGAATCACCGCAAAAACTGATATGGGCAATATCAAATCCGACAATTCTGGCGTATTTTTTGAGGCCAGCGTGGGTGATTGGCAGTGGGTGGCGGACGCAAATCAGCGTGCCAAGAAGTATGTCAGTGTGATGTATGGCGGTGCGTATGGCTACGACGTCGATGCCAATAACTACAGTGCGAGAGCGCGCCATGAGTCAAGACTGGATTCTGGCTCCAATGTGTTTGTTGCTGGATCTGACAAAGGCGACTGGAAACGCACCATTACAGCTTCGGGTTTCACCCCTGTAGGAACCGTTGCCAACGCTAATACGGTGGCCTACTATTTGAAAGACGATTTCACCTTTGCGTCCACTTCAACACGGTTGAGCGCAGGTTGGCGTACTGAAGAAATGAAGAAATTTGAGGGTGCTTCGGTGACGGCCTTGAGCGAAACACAAAACGCTTGGGAGTTGGGCGTGAGTCAGCCTGTCACGGAAAAACTCATGGTTTATGGGCGTTTGGGCAGTAGTTACCGTTTAGCCAATGTGGATGAGTTTTCTTTCACTGCACCGGGGGCAACCTTAAAGCCCCAAACGTCACGCGATTTTGAACTGGGTGCGCGCTGGAAATTGGCTTCAACAGAACTGGAGGCCCGCTGGTATCGCAATGATCTCAATAATGAAATCATTTATGACTCGGCCGCAATGGGCCCATACAGTATTTGGGGTTCCAACGGCGCCAACGTCAATCTGGACCCCACTCAGCGCCAAGGGATAGAGTTTGAAATGAAGCAGGCAATTGATGCCGGATTGGACTTGCGTTTCAATGCGGCACTGCGTCAAGCCACATTTACGACAGGTGCTTATTCTGGTAACACCGTGCCGTTGGTGCCTTCCAAAACATTGGCTTTCCATGCCAACTGGCGTCCTGCTGCTGGTCATAGCCTAGACGGTGGTTTGAATTGGGTGTCATCGCAATATGCGGGAGGTGATTTTTTAAATCAATTCTCCATGCCTGCCTATACGACCGTGGATGTTCGATATGCCTATCAGCTTCGCAATGCCGAGTTCGCTTTAAGTGTGAGCAATTTGTTAGATGAAAAATATTACAGTCAAGCCTATGTCAACTTCAATAGCACCGATGTCGGTATCTATCCTGAACCTGGTCGTACCTTCACCGCGTCTGTGCGCTTAAAGTTCTAAGGCTCTTAGAACAATTAACTCAACGGAAAAAATGACTGACGATGCCTTGTTAGCGCTGAATATGTGCCCCCAGCGCATCGTCTGCATGACCGAAGAAACCACCGAGTGGCTGTACCTGCTGGGACAAGAGAGCCGCATTGTCGGCATCTCTGGCTACACCGTGCGGCCACGGCGGGCGCGGGACGAAAAGCCGCGCGTCAGCGCCTTCACCAGCGCCAAGATCGACAAGATTCTGGAATTGAAACCTGACTGCGTGTTCGGCTTTTCCGACATGCAGGCTGACATTGCGGCGGCGCTGATTCGTCAGGGCGTGCAGGTCACGGTGTTCAACCAGCGCAGCGTGGCCGAGATTTTTTCGATGATGTACCAGGTCGCCGCTATGGTGGGGCAGGGCGCGCAAGGGCTCGCCAGGATCGACTCCATGCAGCAGCAACTGGCAAGCATCGCAAACGCCGCCGCCAGCTTGCCACGCAGGCCCAAAATCTTCTTTGAAGAGTGGGACGAACCCCACATCAGCGCCATTCGCTGGGTGTCCGAGTTGATGGGTATTGCGGGTGGCGACGACTGCTTTCCCGAGCTGGCCGCCCAATCGCTGGGCAAGAACCGCATCATTGCCGACGGCGGCGAGATCGTTCGGCGCAACCCCGACATCATCATTGGCTCCTGGTGCGGCAAAAAATTCCGGCCTGAAAAAGTGGCGGCGCGTCCCGGTTGGGAGAACGTCAACGCGGTTAAACACCAGCAACTGTTTGAAATCAAATCCGCCGACATCCTGCAACCCGGCCCCGCCGCGCTGACCGACGGCGTGGCGCAGCTGCACCGCATCGTCATGCAATGGAGTCAAAAACATGCTTGAACCCCGCCTGACGCTAGCCAGCAGCGAATTCATTCTGGGCGGGCAGAAAAGCGGCAAATCGCGCCGCGCCGAGACGCTGGCGCGTGACTGGCTGGCGCAATCCCCTGAGCACCGCGCCGTGCTGATCGCCACCGCCCAGCCCTGGGACGAGGAGATGCGCCAGCGCATTGCCCGCCATCAAGCAGACCGGGCCGAGCGCGTGCCTGGCATGCGCACGGTCGAAGAACCGCTGGCACTGGCCGAAAAAATCACCGAACTGAGCCGCCCCGACATGCTGCTGGTGGTGGATTGCCTCACGCTGTGGCTCACCAACTGGATGATGCCGATGGCGCAAGGTATAGAGCCAAATAAGCCTGTAGCCCCCGTAGATCATGCGCAAGCAGCTACTCTTTTGGTAGCGATTGCGTTGGCCCCAGGCCCCATCGTGCTGGTCGGCAACGAGATTGGGCTGGGCGTTATTCCCATGGGCAGCGAGGTGCGGGCTTTTGTCGATGCCCTGGGCCGACTCAATCAGAATGTGGCCCGGGTCTGCCAGCGCGTCACCCTGATGGCCGCTGGTTTGCCTCTGAGCTTGAAAGACGCCGCATGAATATTTTTTTGAGTAAGACGTCATTGCGAGCGCAGCGCGGCAATCCAAGACGCCTGGATTGCCACGCTGCGCTCGCAATGACGGTGAAGTGGATGGCCTGTCTGGTCACTGCCAGCGCTCTGTTCAGTTCAGGTGCTGCAACGCCACTGCAAGTCACCGACGACCGGGGCGTGGTCGTCAGCTTCGCCCAAACGCCGCAGCGTATCGTCAGCTTGCTGCCGTCGCTGTCGGAGACCGTGTGCGAGCTGGGGCAATGTCAGCGTTTGGTAGGGGTGGATCGTTATTCTGACTTTCCCCTGAGTCTGCGCGCCTTGCCGCAAGTGGGCGGCGGACTGGACCCGAATATCGAAGCCATCGTGGCGCTCAAGCCGGATGTGGTGCTGATGGGGACCTCCTCGCGCGCCGGGGAACGCTTGCAGTCGCTGGGCATCAAGGTGGTGGCGCTGGAGCCCAAAAGCCATGCCGACGTGAAGCGCGTGCTCGAGAAAATAGGCCAGTTGCTGCGGGTGCCTGATGCCCAGCGTGTCTGGCGGGTGATTGATGCCACTGTGGCGGCAGCTGCGCAGTCGCTGCCCGCTAGCGTCAAGCAAACTCGCGTTTATTTTGAAGTCAACCGTGCGCCCTATGGCGCCGGAGAGTCGTCTTTCATTGGCGAAACCTTGACCCGGCTGGGCGCCAAAAACATTGTGCCCGCCAGCCTGGGGCCGTTCCCCAAACTCAACCCCGAGTTCGTGGTGCGCGCCAACCCGGACGTGATCATGGTGGGCGACCGCGACTTCGCAGGTCTGGACGGTCGCCCCGGTTGGTCCAGCCTTCGCGCCATCAAGGAGCGCCGGGTGTGCATCTTCACCGCTGCTCAGGCGGACGTGGTGGTGCGCCCCGGCCCGCGCATGGCTGAAGGCGCGCGTCTCATGGCGCAATGCCTGCAGGGTAAAGCGCCATGACCGACATTGGCCGTCAGCAACGCATGGCTTCGGTGCTGGGGCTGGGCCTGTTGCTGCTCAGCGTAGCCTTGCTGCTGATTGGCGCCAGTGTCGGCAGCACCGGGTTTGAGAGCGTGCTCCAAGTCTGGAGCGACCCGGTGGCGATGCAAATCGTGTGGGACATTCGCCTGCCGCGCACTCTGGGGGCCTGGGCGGCGGGGGCTTTGCTCGGGCTGGCCGGGGCCGTGGCGCAAGGGCTGTTTCGCAATCCGCTGGCTGACCCGTATTTGCTTGGCAGCGCCTCGGGCGCCTCGCTCGGCGTGTCGCTGGCGCTGGTGTTTTTTGGCGTGTCGCCTTTTGCCACCCAATGGCTGGTGCGCCTGGGGTTGACCGGAGCGGCGTTTGCCGGTGCGGTGGGCGCCGTGCTGCTCACGCTCTTGCTGGCCAAAGGCGTGCAACACACTTTGCGTTTGTTGCTGGCCGGGGTCATTGTGGGGGTGGTGCTGGGGGCTTTTGCCTCGCTCACCATGCTGATGGTGCCCGAAGTCACGCAGGCCATGCAGGCTTTCATGCTGGGCAGCACCGGTTTTGTCGGCTGGACCGCATGTGCGCTGATGACTGCCGTCTGGCTGGTGTGCGTGGTGGTGGCCTGGATGCTCAGCCATGCGCTCGATGGCTTGTCGCTGGGTGAAGCCACCGCCGCCAGTCTGGGTTTGCCTCTGGCGCAGATGCGCGTGGCGCTGGTCGCCGTGATGGCGCTGGCCACCGGTAGCGCGGTGGCGCAGACCGGCTTGATCGCCTTTGTCGGTCTGGCGGCGCCGCATTTGGTGCGCTCCGTGACCAAGACGAAACATGGACGTCTGATTTTTCTGGCCAGTCTGATGGGCGGTGTCTTGCTGATGGCCGCCGACATGCTGGCCCGCTGGCTGATAGCGCCGCAGGAGCTGCCGGTGGGCGTGCTCACAGCGGTGCTGGGCGGGGGCTACCTACTGTGGCTGATGCACCGCAGTACCCGCAGATCTTCGGGGGCCGCGCTATGACAGTCGCTATGAATTCAGTAGCTATTCACGCAAGCTGCATAAGGGCTAGCCTCGGAAATGTTCAAGTGTTGCACGACATTGAACTGGCATTGCCAAGCGGCCGCTGGACCAGTATTGTTGGCCCCAACGGCGCGGGTAAATCAACCCTGCTCAAAGTCCTGGCGGGCTTGTTGCCGCATGGCGGCACGGTCTCGCTGTTGGGTCAGCCACTGGCCAGCTTGCCCGGGCGGGTACGGGCACAGCAACTGGCCTGGCTGGGGCAAAACGAATCTACCGGCGAAGATTTGACCGTGTGGGATGTCGCCATGCTGGGCCGCCTGCCGCATCAGGCCTGGCTGGCCCCGCCCAGTGCCGCTGATGCCGCCGCCGTGGAACAAGCCTTGCGCGCCACCCAGGCCTGGGACTGGCGCGCGCGCTCGCTTGGCCAACTCTCGGGCGGCGAGCGTCAGCGCGTGCTGCTGGCCCGGGCGCTGGCGGTGCAGGCGCAGGTGCTGCTGATGGACGAGCCACTGGCCAACCTGGACCCGCCGCACCAGTCCGACTGGCTGGCGGTGGTGCGTGATCTCATTGCGCAGGGTAAAACGGTGATCAGCGTGCTGCACGAAATCTCGTTCGCCCTGCACGCCGACCAGATGGTCATCATGGCCCAAGGCCGCGTTACCCACCAAGGCCCATGCACCGACCCCATCACCCATCGCGCCCTGGAAGACGTGTTTGACAAACGCATCACCATTCACGCCTTGGCCGGGCAGTGGGTGGCGCTGCCCCATTAGCTTTCAAATTCAGAACGGCATCGGCATGATGGTATATACAATTGCGCTATCCAAATATTTCTGGAGCACGTCATCATGACCACAAGCACTGTTTTCATCAACAACCGCAGTCAGGCCATCCGTCTTCCGGCGGCGCTTCGTCTGCCCGATAACGTCAAGCGCGTAGATGTCCGGGCGCGGGGCTGTGAGCGCGTGATCACGCCGCTCGGGCAAACCTGGGATAGTTTCTTCCTGGACAGTCCCGATGTTGCCGATGACTTTCTGGCAGCACGCGCCAGCCAGGAGCAGTCAGAGCGCGAGGCCTTTTGATGCTGCGCTACCTGCTGGACACCAACATCGTCATTTACGTGATCAAGAACAAACCCTTATCGGCGCTCAAGGTGTTCAACGAGCACGCCGGACACATGGCCATCTCCACCATCACGCTGGCCGAGTTGCTGCACGGTGCAGAAAAGAGCAACGCCCCGGCGCGCTCCTTGGGCGTGGTGGAAGATTTTTGCAGTCGGCTGGAGATACTGCCCTACGGCCCCAAGGCCGCACAACACTACGGCAGCATCCGTAGCGCGCTGGAAAAGAGAGGCCAAACCATTGGCGTCAACGACCTGCACATTGCTGCCCACGCCCGCAGCGAGGGCTTGACGCTGGTGACCAATAACCTGCGCGAATTTGAGCGCGTGGAGGCCTTGCAACTGGCTAATTGGGTGGCTTGAAGGAACTGAATTTTTATATGCACATCGAAACACCACCCACCGACAAGCCCTACGAAAAAGCCGAAGGCGAGCGCCGCGGCATCGTTATCGTCAACACCGGCGACGGCAAAGGCAAAAGCACGGCGGCGTTTGGCCTGGCGCTGCGGGCGCACGGCCGTGGCAAGGCGGTCAAGATCTTCCAGTTCATGAAAGTGCCCAGTGCCCGTTTTGGTGAGCACCGCATGTTCGAGCAGCTGGGTATCCCGATTGAAGGCCTGGGCGACGGCTTCAGCTGGAAAAGTCAGGATTTGGAACATTCCGCCCAGCTGGCGCGCGACGGTTGGCAAAAAGCCAAGGCTGCCATCCTGAGCGGCAACTACTTCATGGTGACCCTTGATGAGATCACCTACCCGCTGATCTACGGCTGGTTGCCACTGGATGATGTGCTGCAAACTCTGCGCGAGCGGCCCAGCCAGGTGCATGTGGTGCTGACCGGGCGCCGTTGCCCACCCGAGATCATCGAGCTGGCCGACACCGTGACCGAGATGCAGATGGTCAAACACGCATTCAAAGCCGGCATTCCGGCCCAACGCGGTATTGAGGATTAGTGTCATGACGACCAGCCCCACCCCGACCCGCTTGCCACACGCTTTTGCCCCCGAAGGGGTGGAGGCGGTGTACCGTGCCATCTTCGAGCGACGCGACATGCGGCACTTCTCGGGCGGCACGGTGGCACCTAGCACCTTGCTGCGTTTACTTGACGCTGCGCACCATGCGCCCAGCGTCGGCTTTATGCAGCCGTGGCGCTTTATCCGCATCACCGACCCGGCGCTGCGCCAGCAGTTGCACACCGTGGTTGAGGCCGAACGGCTGGTGACGGCCCGCATCATGGGCGAACGCGAAGACGAATTCATGCGCCTGAAGGTCGAAGGCTTGCTCGAAGCGGCCGAAGTGCTGGCCGTCACGCTGGCCGATGGCCGCGAAAAACACATTTTTGGCCGACGCACCCTGCCGCAAATGGACCTGGCCTCAGCCGCCTGCGCCATCCAGAATCTGTGGTTGGCCTCGCGCGCCGAAGGGCTGGGCATGGGCTGGGTGTCCTTGTTCGACCCGCTCGAAGTGGCGCGTCTGCTCGGTTTGCCCGACGGCGCAGAGCCAATTGCGCTCTTGTGCCTGGGACCGGTCGAACAGTTTTACCCTGAGCCGATGCTGCAGCAAGCCAACTGGGCCAAACGCCAGCCACTGGCCTCGCTGGTGTTTGAAAACCAGTGGGGCGTGGATTCGGGTTTGTTTGATTTGTAAGTCAAATTGACGTACAATTTTTCTATTTAAGACCTTGCTGGACAGACCTTAGTTCAGCGAAGCGAACAAGCTCTGTCCTCAACTGTTTAGGATTCACCATGACCGCCGTCAGCCCCAAAACCGAATCCGCCCGCATCAACCTGCGCACCAGCCCCGAAGCCAAAGCGCTGATCGAGCGGGCCGCGGCCATCATGGGCTCTACCGTGTCGAGCTTCATGCTGCAAAACGCTTATGAGGCGGCGAGTCGCTTGATTGCCCAGCAAGAAATATTTACCTTGTCCAACCGCGACCGTGATGTATTTTTGAACGCGCTGGAAAATCCGCCGGAACCCACACAAGCCCTGATTGATTTGATGCGCACCGCGCCATGACCTTGGTCATTACCGGGCTGGCGCGTCACCACGACCGCAGTGATTTTGACTGTGGCGAGCCTGCGCTCAATAATTTTTTGCAGCGCTTGGCGCGTCAACAAGCCGAACGGGATTTCAATCGCACCTATGTCGCCGCTTCAAACGGCGAACCCCGGATTCGCGGTTTTTACGCACTGAGTTCCGCGTCAATCGATTTTCAAAACTGGCCGGCTGGCTTGCGCTTGCCCCGCTACCCCGTGCCTGTGGCTCGAATTGGTCGTCTGGCCGTGGATCTGCGGGAGCAGGGCACAGGCATCGGTGATGCCCTGCTGCGCCATGCCATGCATTTGGGCGCATCTCTGGCCGAAAAAATTGGTTTGTATGCCGTAGTCGTGGATGCCAAGGACGAGGCTGCTGTCGCCTTTTATGTCCGCTACGGCTTTCAGCGCTTTCCCGATCAAGGTTTGAGTTTGTTTTTAACGACCGAGGTGATTCGTCGCGCGCTGATTGCGGGCACCCCAGGAGCCCCCCATTAAGCTCGACTACGCCACCCTCGACGCCCTGCGCCGCCAGCACCCGGCCTGGCGATTGCTGGCGGCGGAGCATGCACCTCTGATCGGCAGCTTTTTGCACCGTGCCTTCATTGAGCCCAATGTGCGCGTCATGGCGCAGTCCGACCTGGCCGAGACACTGGAAGACACCTTGTTTGGCTTGCGTGAGCGCCTGGGGGCGCTGGTGTTCCCCAAATCCGCGCAGGAGTATCTGAACGACTGGGCCGCCAACGAGAAAGGCTGGCTGCGCAAGTTTTACCCGCCGGGCTCGGACGAGCCGCATTTTGACCTGACTCCGGCCACCGAGCGGGCGCTGGCCTGGCTCACCAGCCTGACGGAGCGCGCCTTTGTCGGCACCGAGTCGCGCTTGCTCACGCTGTTTGACCTGCTCAAGCAGATGAGCGAGGGCAGCGACACCAATCCCGAGACGCGCCTTGCCGAGCTGCACAAGCGGCGCGACGAGATTGATGCCGAGATCGCACTGGTTCACAGTGGAGAGATGCCTTTGCTGGACGACACGGCGTTGAAAGAGCGGTTTCAGCAGTTCACCGGCCTGGCGCGCGAGCTGCTGACTGACTTCCGTGAGGTCGAGCACAACTTTCGTGGGCTGGACCGGAAAGTGCGCGAGCGCATTGCGCTGTGGGACGGCGCCAAGGGCGCGCTACTGGAAGAAATCATGGGCGAGCGTGACGCGATTGCCGACTCGGATCAGGGCAAGAGTTTTCGCGCCTTTTGGGATTTTTTGATGTCGCAGTCGCGCCAGGAAGAGTTGACGCAACTGCTGGAATGCGTGCTGCAACTGCCCCCGGTGGCGGCACTGTCGCCCGATTTGCGGCTCAAGCGTGTGCATTACGACTGGCTGGAGGCTGGCGAACAGGCCCAGCGCACCGTGGCCCAGTTGTCGCAGCAGTTGCGTCGTTTTCTGGATGATCAGGCCTGGCTGGAAAACCGCCGCATCATGGACATTTTGCGTGGCATCGAGGCTAGAGCGCTGGCCATTCGCAATGCAGCACCGAAGGGTGATTTCATGTGGGTTGACGATTTGACCGCCAGCCTGGAGCTGCCGATGGAGCGTCCGCTGTACAACCCACCGATCAAGACCGTGATTGCCAACGTGGCGCTGGAGGCGGGGCAGGCGGATATGGACGCTGCCGCCCTGTTCTCGCAAGTGCGGGTGGACAAGGCGGCACTCACCAGCCACATCCGCAAGTCCTTGCAAACGCAGGCCCAGATCAGTCTGGGGGAGTTGCTACAAACGAGGCCATTGCAACAGGGACTGGGTGAACTGGTGACTTACCTACAACTGGCCAGCGAAGCGCCGAACTCGGTGGTCGATGACGCCACGCTGGAGTCGGTTGAGTGGCTGGCAGCAGAGGATAACAAAGAACCCGTTACCCGCCGCGCCCAACTGCCGCGCGTCATTTTTGTGAGGAGCTGAGATGCAAGAACCCGACATGCCCAATATCCCCGATGCGGCTGAGGTCAGTGCTATTGCAAGCACTCCTCAACACGACCTCTCCAGCCTCGTTGTGCCCTTGCTTAAAAGTGTGCTGTACCGCGACGAAGACCCGCAAGCGTGGGCCGCCTTGCTGAAACTGCAGGCCCGGCTGCGCGACTATGTGGCGGTGCTGGCGCTGGATTTGGTGCTGGACGAAGCCGAGGGTTACGCCTTTTTGCGTTCGCGATCAACGCCCGACGAGGATGCGCTCAAGCTGCCGCGTCTGGTGGCGCGCAGACCTTTGAGTTTTCAGGTCAGCTTGTTGCTGGCGCTGCTGCGCAAAAAACTGGCTGAGTTCGATGCCAGCGGCAGTGATACCCGGCTGATTCTTTCGCGTGATGCCGTGGTGGAGCTGGTGCGGGTCTTTTTGCCCGCTGGCAGCAATGAATCACGCTTGATGGACCAAGTGGAAACGCACCTGAACAAGATCATCGACCTGGGTTTTGTGCATCGCCTCAAACCCCAAACCAGCAGCGCCGGGCGCACGGCGCAAGAGCCGGTGTACGAGGTGCGCCGCATTCTCAAGGCCTTTGTTGATGCGCAATGGCTGGCCGATTTCGATCTGCGCCTGGCCGCCTACCAGGCACAACTCGCCACCCCTGAAGCGGAAACAACTGATGACTGAGCCACAACTACCCGGTCTGGAAATTGAGGCGGGTTTGCAAGAACTCGATTTCAGCGCCCCCGAGGCATTGTCCGGATTTCGCCTGATGCGCCTTGAAGTGCTCAACTGGGGCACTTTCGATAAAAAAGTCTGGGCACTGGCGCTGGACGGCAAGAACGGTCTGCTGACCGGTGACATCGGCTCCGGCAAGTCCACGCTGGTCGATGCCATCACGACGCTGCTAGTGCCGGCACAGCGCATCGCCTACAACAAGGCTGCCGGGGCCGACGCGCGGGAACGCTCGCTGCGCTCTTATGTGCTGGGCCACTACAAATCCGAACGCAACGAGGTCAGCGGCAACGCCAAACCGGTGGCCCTGCGGGATCAGAGCAACTACTCTGTGATTTTGGGCGTGTTTCACAACGCCGGGTTTGATCAGACCGTGACGTTGGCGCAGGTGTTTTGGATCAAGGACGCGGGTGGTCAACCCGAGCGCTTTTATGCCGTGGCCGAAAAGGCCTTGTCACTGGCCACCGACTTCGCCCACTTTGGCACTGAAATAACGCAGCTGCGCAAACGCCTGCGCAAAAACGGCGTCGAGCTGTTTGACAGCTTCCCGCCCTACGGCGCGCACTTTCGCCGCCGGTTTGGCATCGAAGGCGAGCAGGCGCTGGAGCTGTTTCATCAAACCGTGTCGATGAAGTCGGTCGGCAACCTGACCGACTTTGTGCGCCACCACATGTTGGAGCCGTTTGACGTGGCGCCGCGCATTGCCGGTCTGATTGCACACTTTGATGATTTGAACCGGGCGCATGAAGCGGTGCTCAAGGCCAAACAACAGGTGGAACTACTGTCGCCGCTGGTGGCCGACTGCGACCGGCACGCCGCGCTGCTGGCCGCTACCGATGAATTGCGCGCCTGTCGGGAGGGGCTAAAGCCCTACTTTGCCGGGCTCAAACTGGCCTTGATTGACCTGCGCCTGGAAACCTTGGCCGAAGACCTGGTGCTCGAAAACGTTAAAGTCAAAAAGCTTGAAGAAGCCAAACAGACGCAGCAAAGCCAGGAGATAGATTTGCGGCTCAGCATTGCCAGCAGTGGCGGCGACCGCATCGCCCGCATCGGTGAGCAAATAGCGCAAAAAAATCAGGAAACGGCGCGCCGCAAAGCCACCGCCAGCCGCTATGACGAACTGCGCCGCCAACTCGGGCTGCTGCAAGTGGCCAGTGTGGAAGACCTGCTGGCCCAGCAGCAAAGCTGCCTGCAATTGCACGCCGTAGCCACCCAGCGCAGCGATGCGGTGCAAAACGAACTCACCGAAGCCAGTGTCGATTTCCAACAGGGGCGCACCGAGCGCGACACCCTGAGCGCCGAGATCACCAGCCTGAAGGGGCGGCGCAGCAACATTGACGCTCAGCAAATCAAAATGCGGGCTGATTTGTGCAACGCTCTGGGTTTGCGTGAAGACAGCATGCCGTTTGCCGGTGAGCTGATTGAGGTGCGCGGCGACCAGCGCGACTGGGAGGGTGCGATTGAACGCCTGCTGCACAACTTTGGCCTCTCGCTGCTGGTGCCCGATACGCATTACGCCCAAGTGGCCGAGTGGGTTGATCACACCCAGTTGAAGGGGCGGCTGGTGTACTTCAGGGTGCGCCAGGCCAAGTCAGCGGAATTGCCCGCCTTGCACCCCGATTCTCTGGTACGCAAGATTTCCATCAAACCCGATTCGCCGTTTTATGGCTGGCTGGAAAATACCATCTGGCACCGTTTTGATGTTGCTTGCTGCAGCACACAAGAGCAGTTTCGGCGCGAAACCCGGGCCATTACCCGCGCCGGTCAAATCAAGGCCGCCGGGGAGCGTCATGAAAAAGACGACCGCCACCGCCTGGACGACCGCAGCCGCTACGTGCTGGGCTGGAGCAACGCCGCCAAACTGGCGGCGCTGGACGCTAAAAAACGGGTGCTGGAAGGCCGTTTGAGCTTTGTCGGCAAGCAAATCAGTGACTTGCAGACGGAGCAAAGCGCCATCAAGGAGCGGCTCGACACCTTGTCCAAATTGGTCGAATACCGCGACTACCGTGAGCTGGACTGGCAGGCCATTGCGCTGGAGGTGGCCAAACTTGAAGACGAGAGGGCCAGGCTGGAAGCGTCCTCCGACGTGCTGAAAGCTTTGATTGAGCGTTTGGGCGCGCTGGTGACGCAGTTGGGAATTACCGACAAACAGCTGGCCGAGCAGCGCGACCGGCGATCAAGAACCGAGCAGAAAAAAACAGATGCCCAGGCGCTAAGAAGCCAGATTGAGGCTTTGCTGGCCTCATCCAGCCCGCAACTTGAGGGTGCGAGCGGTATCAAGGCTCGCCTTGTCATTTTGCAAAAAGAGGTCTTGGGCGAGCAGACCTTCAGCGTTGAATCTTGTGACCACCGGGAACGCGAGCTGCGCGAGTGGTTACAAAAGACCATTGATGCGGACGAGGGCAGAGTGAAGCGCCTGCGCGACAAAATCATCGACGCCATGCGACGTTTCAGCACCCAGTATCCGCTGGAAACGCAGGAGATTGATGTGACGGTGGAAGCCGCAGGCGAGTACCGCACCTTGTTAGAGAAGCTGGCCGTGGATGACCTGCCGCGCTTTGAGAGCCGCTTCAAGGACTTGCTCAACGAAAACACCATCCGCGAGGTGGCACATTTCCATTCGCAACTGAACCGCGAGCGCGAGACCATCAAGGAGCGCATTACCCGCATCAACCAGTCGCTTACGCAAATTGATTACAACCCCGGCCGCTACATCGTGCTGGAAGCGCAGGTGGCGACCGATGCCGAGGTGCGTGATTTTCAGACTGAATTGCGCGCCTGTCTGGAAGGTTCGCTCTCGGGCTCAAGCACTGATGAGAGCCAGTATTCCGAGGCCAAATTTTTGCAGGTCAAACACATCATCGAGCGTCTGCGCGGTCGCGAAGGGCAGGGCGAGCAAGACCGGCGCTGGAGCGCCAAAGTGACCGATGTGCGCAACTGGTTTGTATTTGCCGCCAGCGAACGCTGGCGCGAAGACAACCGCGAGCACGAACATTATTCAGACTCGGGCGGCAAGTCCGGCGGGCAAAAGGAAAAACTGGCCTACACCATTCTGGCCGCCAGCCTGGCCTACCAGTTCGGCCTGGCCTGGGGCGAAAAGCGATCCCGCAGTTTCAGGTTTGTGGTGATTGACGAAGCCTTTGGCCGCGGCTCGGACGAATCGGCGCAGTACGGCTTGAAGCTGTTTCAACAATTGAACTTGCAGCTGCTGATCGTCACCCCGCTGCAAAAAATCCACATCATCGAACCCTATGTATCGAGTGTGGGTTTTGTCCACAACGAAGAAGGTCGGGATTCTAAGTTGCGCAATTTGAGTATTGAGGAATACCGGGTGGAGAAGAGCCGCGCGGCACCTTCTGCTAAGCGCGATGTGATATGAACGCTGATTTAGTAAAAATGACAATAGCTAACCAACATGGAGCACAAGAATGATTACCAAATTGACCCTGCGCAACTTTAAGAGCGTCGGTGAGCAAATCTATGAATTCACTCAGTTCGATTTGTTGGTTGGTCGAAACAACAGCGGCAAGAGTACTGTTCTTCAGGCGTTGGCTATCTGGCAGTTTTGTGTCGATGAGTTTCATCGGTCAACGCGCGGTGGCGCAAAGGGGATACAGGTTGTGCTTCCCAATTTCACGGCGCTACCAGTACCCGAGTTCAATCTGCTTTGGAAGAACAGAGACATACGTCATTCACCAAGTAAAAGCAGCAGTAAAAAGCAGGAATACATCCTGATAGAAATCATCGTTGAATGGAGTGGGCCTGACGGCATAAGTTCATCTTTTGGCGTGGCACTTCGGTATCACTCGCCGCAGGCTATTTACGCGATTCCATCCGATGGTTGGGCTGTATTCCGAGCGTTTGACCAAGGTGTACGACTGCCACGCATTGCCTATGTGCCTCCGTTTTCTGGTCTGGAGCCTTCCGAGGAGTGGCGAGATGACGGGCCGTTGCGCAAGCAGGTCGGCAAGGCCCAACCGGGCAGCGTACTTCGCAATCTGCTGTATCGCGTTTGTCCAGCTTTAGAGGAAGCGCCTGGGCAAGAAGCGCAGCGCGCTACCTACAAAATCATGCAGCCACCTAAGGAATGGCGTGAAATTTGCGAGGTGGTGAAGCGTTGGTTCGGTGTCAACCTGAGCACGCCCGAGTATCACAAGGGCGTAGATACACAGATCAAAGTGCAATACCGCCAGGGCGATAAAGACTTTGACATCATTGCTGGTGGCAGTGGTTTCCACCAGACATTGACCCTGTTGGGGTTTCTTCATGGCTACAAGCCGACTACCATCTTGTTGGATGAGCCCGATGCCCATTTGCACGTTAATTTGCAACGGGAAATTCTGGACTACTTCAAACAAAAGTCAATGGAGTTGGGCACGCAATTTCTCGTCGCCACACATGCCGAAGAGTTTGTGCGGGGCGTGGATGCGAGTCAGATCATTTCTTTGTTGGCGCAGGAACCCAAACGCATTCAGTCCACACCAGAGGTGCTTCGAGCTATGTCCGAGGTGTCAAACGAAGAGATCACCAAAGCAATGTCTTACCCTTTTATCCTTTATGTGGAGGGGGAAAGTGATGAGCGCATTTTGCGAGCATGGGCTACACAGTGTGGTGCCCAAGCCGCAATGGACCGTGTCTATTTCAAGACTATGGACGGCGGCGGTAAGAAAAACATGAAGGACAGAGCTGACCAGCACTTTGCCGCTCTTCAGCAAATTGTTCCTGGTGTTTCAAGATTGATGTTGTTTGATTTTGACGATGCGAACGACGCATTTCATCCGCAGCCCAACAATCCGTCTCTTGCTGAATGGAAGCGCAAGAATATCGAAAACTATTTACTGGTACCTGATGCCTGGAAACGGGCAGCATTGCAGCAACTCGGATACGCAGAAGATGAATTGTTCTCGCAACCGATTCAGGAATTCATCGATGATTTTTTTGTTGGGGAGAACCTGACTTTGCCGCCTGGGAAAACTTGGCGCAATGTCAGCGCCAACGTCTTCAGTGTGGTGGATGGCAAGCGCATTTTGTTTGAGAACGACAATTCGCTTTTTCATCAACTCAGAAACGGAGAAACACCGATGCAGTTACTTCGTGAACGGGTGGCGATGTGCATGATGGCAGATGAGATTCACGAGGATGTTCACCAGTTTATTTGTAAGTTGAAGGCGCTGACCTATTGATGCTGGAGATATTTAGCTTCGCTGGAACTTTCATCGAAAGTCGACCATGACTAACCCTCAACAATTCCTCATCTACCAAAGCGAAGACGGCAGCACCCGCATCGACGTGATGCTGCAAGCCGAAACCCTTTGGCTGAACCAGAAGCAGTTGACCGAGCTTTTTGGCAAGGCCAAAGGGACGATCAGCGAGCACATCAAACACATCTTTGAGGATGGCGAATGGACGCCGGAGGCAACTGTTCGGTTATTCCGAACAGTTCAAATCGAAGGTGGGCGGGAGGTGACCCGCGAAGTCGAGCACTACAACCTTGACATGGTGCTGTCCCTGGGTTTTCGCGTGCGCAGCCCTGTCGGGGTGCGCTTTCGGCGCTGGGCCAATGACAAGCTGAAGGAATACATCGTCAAAGGCTTTGTGCTGGACGATGCACGGCTCAAAAATCCTGGCAAGGCACCCGATTACTTTGACGAGCTGACGCGCCGCCTGCAAGACATCCGCACCAGCGAGCGACGTTTCTACCAAAAGATCACCGATATCTACGCCACCAGTGTGGACTACGACAAAAGCCATGAACTGACGCAAGCGTTTTTTGCCACGGTGCAAAACAAAGTGCATTACGCCATTCATGGCCAAACCGCTGCCGAGTTGATTGCGGCGCGGGTTGACAGCAGCCAGCCCAACATGGGGCTGACCACTTGGCAGGGGGCGCGCATTCGCAAGGCGGATGTGAGTGTTGCTAAAAATTACCTGTCAGAAGAAGAGCTGCGCGCCCTGAATAACCTGGCCGAGCAGTATCTGATTTTTGCCGAAGGGCAGGCCATGCGGCGCGTCGCCATGACCATGCAGGACTGGATCGTCAAGCTGAATGGATTTTTGACCCTGAATGATCGCGAGATTTTGCAGGGCGCTGGCAATGTGTCTGCGCAGCTGGCGAAGAATCAGGCCGAGCAGGAGTTTGACAAGTTCCGTGTTGCGGATGACGAGCGGTTCGAGTCAGATTTTGACCATATGGTGAAGCGGCTGCCAACCAAGCCACCGGGTAAGGCACATTGATGATGAACCCAGAATCACCCCCCCCTCACTTTGACAACATCACCATCTTTGAAACCGAGGATGGAAAAACCCGTGTCGAAGTTCGCTTTGAGCATGACAACGTCTGGTTGACCCAGAAGCTCATGGCGGAGCTCTATGAGTGCTCAGCGGACAACATCTCTCTTCACCTGAAACATATTTTTGCAGACAAGGAGTTGGACGAGTCATCAGTTACCGAGGATTCCTCGGTAACTGCTGCTGATGGCAAAAAGTACCGAACCAAGCTCTACAGCCTAGAGGTCATCATTGCCGTGGGCTATCGCGTTCAGAGCTTGCGCGCCACCCAATTTCGCACCTGGGCGACGAACCGCCTGAAGGACTACATCCTCAAGGGCTTTGCGATTGACTCCAGCCGTTTCAAGCACGGCACCCGCTTCGATCAACGGTATTTTGAAGAACTGCTGGAGGAAGTGCGTGAAATCCGCGCCAGCGAGCGCATGGTTTATCAAAAAATTACCGACATCTATGCCACCGCAGCAGATTATTCGGCCAGCACAGCCGCCGCGGAGCAGTTTTTCGCGGTGGTACAAAACAAACTTCATTTCGCCATAACCGGGCACACAGCCGCTGAAATCGTGGCGGAGCGCGCAACCGCCGGTCACCCCAGCATGGGCTTGACTACTTGGCGAAAGGCCCCTGCTGGCAAAGTCCTCAAGACCGATATTGGAATCGCCAAAAATTACCTTCACGCCGACGAGCTGAAGGCGCTCAATCACATCGTTGACATGTATCTCGACCACGCCGAGTTCCAGGCCAGTCGTGGTCGCCTGATGAAAATGCGGGATTGGGCCGTCAAACTGGATGCATTCCTCCAGTTCAACGAGCAGGAAATTCTTCAAGGTAAGGGCGCAATCACCCACACTGTCGCGATGGCATTGGCTGAGAAGGAATATGCCGTGTTCCGTATTGAGCAAGACCGTCGTTATGAGTCAGACTTTGACCGCCTCGTCAAAAATCTGCCAGTTAAAAAACGCTCACCCAAGGCATAGGTTATGAACACGGACAACACCCTTATCAAGGGCATTGCATGAGCTGGACCACGCCCGCCGACCTGCGCGCCCAGGTGCAAAAACTGTGGGACAAGGGCGAGTTGCTGCGCCCGCTCATTCAGGGCGAGGCGATGCCGCCCCGGCGCTTGCGTCTCTCGGGGCCGACTTCGACCGAACTGACCGAGCGCTTTGACGAGGTGCGAGCCTGGATGGCGGACTTGCGGCAGGCGGCAAGCCCGCACGGCGCGCCGCGCTATCGCATCGTCATGCGCGAGTTTCGCCACCGCGTGCTGGGCGCCAACGCTGTGCCGGATGAAGTCTGGATCGACACGCTGAACGACGCGCTGGCCCTGATCGGCAAGCAAAAGGACGCCAAGCGCTTTGCCAGCCTGCTGCAATTGACGCGCGAGCAGCAGCCGTTGCTGTTGCCCTGGCTGGAAAAACGCCCTTTGACGGCCCTTGATTTGCTGGACGCTTGGCCGCGCTTGCTGGCTGTCACCACCTGGCTGCAAGCGCATCCACGCCCCGGCATATACCTGCGCCAAGTGGACTTGGCCGGGGTGGACAGCAAGTTCATTGAGGCGAATCGGGGTGTACTCTCAGAACTGCTGGACCTGGCCTTGCATTTGGATGCCATTGATTCGGGGGCGACCGGCATCAGCCAGTTCTGCCGCCGCTACGGTTTCAAGGACAAACCCCTGCGCATCCGCTTTCGTCTGCTGGACCCGAAAATGGCGCTATTGCCGGATGCCTGTGAGCAGGACATCGGCGTGACCCAGTCGGCTTTTGAGCGGCTGGATGTGCCTGTGAAGCGCGTGTTCATCACCGAAAATGAGGTCAACTTCCTGGCCTTTCCGCCGCTGTCGGAAAGTCTGGTCATTTTTGGCGCGGGTTACGGCTTTGAAGCGCTGGCTGGTGCCCGCTGGCTGCTTGATCGCGAAATTTACTACTGGGGCGATATCGACACCCACGGTTTTGCCATCCTGGACCAACTGCGCGCCCAACTGCCGCACGCGCACTCCCTGCTGATGGACAAAGCCACCTTGCTGGCCCACGCCACGCAATGGGGCGATGAGCCACAACCCACGCTGCGCGATCTGCCCCGGTTGACGACTGACGAGGCGGCGCTATTTGACGAGCTGCGTGACAACCGGCTGCGGGTGGGCGTGCGGCTGGAGCAGGAGCGCATCGGCTTTGGCTGGCTGCAGCAGGCGCTGGCGGCCTTGCCACTTCACCCTTCCAACAACGCAACATGACACTTGAATTGAACCCCCTCATCCTTGCCACGGCGCTGTTGCTGGCGCTGGCCATTGACGACTACCTGGGCGAGCCCGCCACGCGCTGGCACCCGGTGGTGTGGATAGGCAACTACCTCGGCTGGGCCGGGCGCCGGGTGGCGCCGGTCACGAGCTCAGATCAACCCGACTACAAGGCTTTTAGCCTCGCAGCCCTCATGTGGTGTGCGGGAGCAGCTATGGTTTGCATAGCGGCCTGGTTTCTGCAACGTGGTTTGATGCGATTGCCCGAGGTGCTCGGACCGGTTGCTGGTACGGTGCTCGCAGCGTTGCTGCTGGGCGTAGCGCTCAAACCTATGCTGGCCTGGGCCATGCTGCGCCGCGAAGCGCTGGCGGTGGAGGCGGCGCTGACCGAATCTTTGCCAGCCGGTCGCGAGCGCCTGCGCTGGCTGGTGAGCCGCGATGTGACGCAGTTGACCGAGGCTCAGGTGCGCGAAAGCGCGATTGAGACGCTGGCCGAAAACCTCAACGACTCGGTGGTGGCCCCGATTTTCTGGTTCGTGCTGCTGGGCCTGCCGGGCGCCGCGCTGTACCGTTTTGCCAATACCGCCGATGCCATGTGGGGCTACCCCGGCCAGTACCAGGGGCGCTATTGGGCCTGGGCCGGCAAGTGGGCGGCGCGGGCGGACGATGTGCTGTCCTGGCTACCCGCGCGCATCACGGCCGTGTTGCTGGCGGCTGTGGCCGGTGGTCTGTCCATGGCTCAACTTCGCCGCGAGGCGCGTCGCACCCCGTCACCCAATAGCGGCTGGCCGATGGCCGCGATGGCGCTGGCCTTGGGCGTGAGCCTGCACAAACCGGGCGTCTATGGGCTCAACGATGCGGGGCGTGAGCCGCAGGCACTGGACTTGTCGTGCGCCATTTCTTATGCATCAAAAGCGCTTCTATCTCTCGTCGTCATTGCGCAAGCAGCTATTTATTTAATAGCGACTGGTGGTGCCTCATGACGCTGCGTCAGCATGGCGGCCCCGATGCTTCAGGCGTGCCGCGTTTTGATTTCTCCACCAACAGCAATGCCTGCGGTCCATGCCCGATCGCCTTGCGTGCTGTGCAGCAGGCCGATGCCACGCACTACCCCGATGCCAGTTACAGCGCACTGCGTCAGCAGTTGGCGCAATTTCACGGCGTGGACGTGCAGCGCGTGCTGCTGGCAGGCAGCGCCAGCGAATTCATTTTTCGCATGACGGCCTGCGTGGCACAACAGGGCGGGCGCTTGGTCAGCCTGACACCGCACAGTTATGGCGACTACGCGCAAGCGGCGATGGCTTGGGGGCTGAGCCAGACGGCGCAGTGTGAAGCCGCGCAACTGGTGTGGGCATGTGAGCCGTCGAGCCCCTTGGGCAGTGCCCATGCCGGGTGGCCTAGTTGGCTGACCCATGAAGACGCCCCTGGTGGCGAGATTGCGCCGGGCTGCGCCGCGCCGCTGGTGCTCGACTGCGCTTATGAACCTTTGCGCTTGAGCGGCGCGACCTCGTTAACCGCCGCCCAACGATCACAGGTCTGGCAAATGTGGACACCCAACAAAGCCTTGGGCCTGACCGGTGTGCGCGCGGCTTATGTCATTGCGCCTTTGAGCGCTGGTGACCGGGTTGCCGCACTGGAGCGACTGAGCGCTTCGTGGCCGGTCGGCGCCCATGGTGTGGCGATGTTGCAAGCCTGGGTGCAGCCCGACGTGCAGGCCTGGCTGGCGGCGAGTCTGCCGACGCTTCGTGACTGGAAAACCCGGCAAATCACGCTGCTGGAACAACTGGGCTGGCAGTGCCTGCCCAGCGAAACCCCGTTTTTTTGCGCCCGCCCGACGCTAGAAGTGGACCTGCTGCAACTGCGCGCCGCCGGTATCAAGCTGCGCGACACCACCTCATTTGGCCTGCCCGGCCATGTGCGGGTGAGCGTGCAAGCGCCAGCCGCGCAGGATGCATTGGAGGCAGCCTTGCAAGGCTGTTGTGGCTATTAAGGCATTATTAATAGCATCATAAGATGCTAGTATTGATGCATAAACGGAAGGAAATTGCCATGCGCACCACCATTGCCCTTGATGATGATTTGCTTGCCAAAGCAGAAGCTTTAACCGGTGTTTCCGAAAAAACCGCGCTGGTGCGCGAGGCACTGCGCGCCTTAATCCAGCGCGAAAGCGCCAAGCGACTCGCCCTGTTGGGCGGTTCTGAGCCGCTGCTGCAAACTGTGCCAAGACGCCAGACGGAGCCTGCATGATTTTGGTCGATACCTCCATCTGGATTGACCATTTGCGCGCCAGCGATGAACAGCTGACCCAGTTGCTGGAGGCGGGCCAAGTCCTGGCCCATCCGTTCGTGATTGGCGAGCTGGCTTTGGGGAATTTGCGCAACCGAGACGCGGTGCTGGGTGCCTTGCAGGACATGCCGCAGGCTGGCGTTGCCACCGAGCCGGAAGTGCTTCTCTTCATTGGCGAAAAAGGCCTTTTTGGCCTGGGCATAGGCTACATCGACGCCCACCTTCTGGCCGCAGTCCTGCTCACGCCGCACTCCTTACTCTGGACTCGGGACAAACGTTTATTGGCGGCCAGCTCTCAGTTAGGCATCGCTGCCAATGCAACACATTAATAACGACCCATCGTCAGCGCAGCCGCTGAAAAAAAAGATCGCATCTCAGACTTTGGATGAGCTGCACCGAGAAGCCGAGTTGGGCAAGCGCGAGGACTTTGAACAGTTCTTGAAGCTGGTGCCGGATGTACCCGCGCAGGCTGGGGATGAGTTTTTTGAACAATCTACTGAACAACAACGAGGGAAGGCTCCATGTCAGAACTGAATTTCAAGGGCAAAGAGTTTGTCTATAACCACCATCTCACGGTGCCGCATCGGCCACTGATGCCGGATGCGGATAAATCGGTCGGCGCGGCCCGGCTGGACGGCAATTTGATTGTGCAGGGGGACAACCTGCATGCGCTTAAAAGCCTGCTGCCTCTGTATGCCAACCAGGTCGATTGCATTTTTATTGACCCACCGTATAACACCGGCAATGAGGGCTGGTGCTACAACGACAACGTCAATAGTCCCATGATGCAAGCCTGGTTGCAGGCCAACCCGGTGGGCATTGAGGACGGGCTGCGGCACGATAAATGGTGCGCCATGATGTGGCCGCGTTTGCGACTGTTGCATGAGCTGCTGGGTGACGTGGGCAGCATTTGGATCACGCTGGACGACAACGAGATTCACCGGGCGCGGGGCATGCTGGATAGCATTTTTGGTGAACATAACTTTATCGCGTGCTGTATCTGGCACAAGATGGACAGTCCGAAAAATACAGCCGAGCATTTCAGCGTCGATCACGACTATCTGCTCGTGTATGCGAAGAATGCTGAGTTGTGGAAAATGAATCTGCTTCCGCGCACTGAAGAAATGGTGGACAGATACAAGAATCCAGACAATGACCCAAGAGGCCCCTGGTTGCTCAGTGACTTGGCTGCTCGAAACTACTACGCCCAGGGTATGTACCCTATTACCACCAAAATCGGGAAGGTAATTCAAGGCCCTCCGGCTGGGAGTTATTGGCGCGTTAGCAAAGATAAGTTCGATTCGTTGGATGCTGATAAACGAATTTGGTGGGGAGAGTCTGGTGAGAACCGCCCGGGTATCAAAAGATTTTTATCAGAGGTCAAAGATGGCGTTGTGGCCCAGACGATTTGGCGTTGGCAAGATGTTGGAAGCACACGCAATTCCAAGCAAGCGCTTTCAGAAATATTGGGAGCAGGAAAGGGCGACGATCTGTTCATTACGCCAAAGCCTGTTGAACTCATCGAACGAATTTTGACGTTGGCCACCACCGAGCATTCCATCGTGCTCGATTCCTTCGCCGGTTCTGGCACCACGGCCCATGCCGTGCTGGCTGCGAATCAAAAAGACGGTGGCGACCGCAAATTCATTCTGGTGGAATGCGAAGACTATGCCGACACGTTAACCGCCGAGCGGGTACGCCGCGTTATCAAGGGCTACAAATTCAAGGGAACCCAGCGCGAAGAGTTGCTGCGCAAGTCGCTCAATTTCACCGATCTGAAACGATCCGACAAACTGCTGGACCAAATTGCCAGCATCGAGAATCTGGACGCCCATCGCTTTGACAAGATAGACAAAACCGTCAAGAACGGCGAACTGCTGGTGGAAGGCGTTAAAACCATCAAGGAGCAAAAGGAGGGGCTGGGTGGCAGCTTCACTTATTGCACCTTGGGCGACACCATCGACATTGACCGCATGCTGACCGGCGAGAGCCTGCCCAGCGCCGAGGCCTTGGGGGCTTTGCTGTTCCACATGGCGACCAACGAGGTTAAGCCCGTGATCAAAAAAGCCCAGAGTGTGGGCGCTTGTAGCTATTTGGGCGAGTCAACCAGTTTTCACGTCTGGCTGATTTACCAGCCAACGCTGGACTTTTTGACCTCGCGCGAAGCGGCGTTAACGCTCTCGCTGGCGCGTGCGCTGGCGGCGGCCAAACCGGCCAAAGCAGGCGAGAACGCCAAGCGGCATCTGGTGTTTGCCCCCGCCAAGTTTGTCTCGCAAAAGCTGCTGGACGAGGAAAAACTGCCGGTGGAGTTTGCGCCGCTGCCGTGGGCCTTGTACCGTATTGAGAGGTCTTGAGATGGCCATGCGCGAACTTGAGTATCAAGGCCGTGTGCTGACACGGCTGGACAATTACCTGACCGAATTGGCCGCCCAGAAAAAGAAAGCCGACAAGATTGCAGCGGCCAATGTGGGAGAGACCGATCCCGACCTGATACGCCCCGTGCCCAACTTTGCACTGCAAACCTGGGAGGCGATGCGGGCGGTGGGTCAGCTGCCTGAATCGCGGGTCCACATCCCTTATTCGTCCCGTGCCGATGGCTGCGCACGCCCGGTGCCCAACATTATTTTCAAGGTGCCCACGGGGGGTGGCAAGACCTATTTGGCGGTCTCTGCATTGTCCAAAATTTTTGGCCGCTATCTGGGGCGACAAAAAGGATTTGTGTTGTGGATCGTGCCCAATGAAGCCATTTACGCCCAGACCAAGCGCCAACTGGCCGACCGCCAGCACCCGTTTCGCCAGATGCTGGATGTACTCTCGGGCAATGCGGTGCGCTTGCTGGAAAAGACGGACGCACTGGATGCCCGCGATGTGGAGTCGCACCTGTGCGTGATGCTGCTCATGCTGCAAGCGTCCAACCGCGAGAACAAAGACACCCTGAAGATGTTCCGTGACCGGGGCGATGTGACCGGATTCTTTCCGCCCGAGGGTGACCAGGAAGCCCAGGCGCGGGCTTTGAAACAGACGCCTAATCTGGATATTTACGATCTGATTGGCTCGACCTACCCGTGGTCGCAGGTGAAAGACTCGCTCGGCAACGCCTTGCGCCTGATTCGCCCGGTGGTGGTGATGGACGAAGGCCACAAGGCGATTTCAGACTTGGCTTTTGCCACGCTCTATGGTTTTAACCCGTGTTTTGTGCTGGAACTTACAGCCACGCCCAAGGATGTCGCCGCCACGGGCGGCAAGGCGCCCAAACCGGCCCGCTATTCCAATGTGTTGGTTGAAGTGAAGGGCATTGAACTGGACCGCGAAGGCATGATCAAGATGCCCATGAACCTTGATCCGCGCGAAGGCAGCGACTGGCGGCAAACCCTGGCGGTGGCGCTGAACCGAATCAAGTCATTGGACCAATCGGCCCGCCAGTTGCAGGCCGACACGGGCCGCTACATTCGCCCGATTTTGTTGGTGCAGGTAGAGCGCACCGGTAGCGACCAGCGCGATGGTGTTCATATCCATGCGCTGGATGCCAAAGAATGGCTCATGACCGTGGGCGGGCTGGACGAGGCGGAAATTGCCGTCAAAACTGCTGATACCAACGACCTAGCGAATCCCGAAAACCTGGATTTATTGACTCCGACCAACCGGGTACAGGTCATCATCACCAAGTCCGCCCTGCAAGAGGGCTGGGATTGCCCTTTTGCCTATGTGCTGTGTGCGTTGGCGGCCAGTTCCAACCTGTCCGCAATGACGCAGTTGGTGGGGCGTATCTTGCGCCAGCCGCAAGCACAAAAGACGGGGGTGGCGGCGCTGGACGAGTGCTATGTCATTGCGCATCACGCCAACACGTCGGACGTTGTCAACGCGATTAAAAAGGGCCTGGAAGACGACGGCATGGGCGATTTGGTGCGGGAAATTCATGTCGGCGAGAGTTCCAAGCCGGTGGGTTCCCGTCCCATACAGCGCCGTGAAAAGTTTTCGCACACGGAAATTTATTTGCCTAAATTGTTGACGCTAGCAGACGGGCAGCTTCGGGATTTTGATTACGAGCAAGATATTTTGTGTGCGTTGAACTGGCAGGGTCTGGAGGTGGATTCGCTGGTAGCCCTGATTCCTGTTAACGCAGCCAGTGCGGAACACCAGATGCGGCGCATCAAGTTGACGGATGCTGGGGATGAGCGCATCGTGTCTGAGCTGGCCGGTACGACACTGGAAACGCTGGTGTTTGATACCGCCTATGCAGTGCGGATGGTGTCGGACATTGTGCCCAATGCGTGGTGGGCGCGTGGCATTGTCGGCAAGGTGCTGGTCGCTCTTCAAGCTAAAGGCATGGGTGACAAGCTTCTGGGCGAACTCTCAGGTTTGATTGTTGAAGAACTGCGGAAATGGCTGGAGTTGCAGCGCAGCACACGGGCCGAAGCCCTATTTCGTGCCGAGGTGGCAGCCGGTCGGATTCAGTTTCGTCTGCGCACCGATGGTCGCAATTGGCATCTGCCGAAAGAAGCAGAAACCTTTGAGCCGGAAGGTGCGCCGAGGCTGCCCGGTAGTGACGGATTGAATTTGGAACGCAGTCTTTTTTGGCCCATTTACCAAGGCGACTTCTCCAGCAAGGACGAGCGCGACATCGCGGTCTATCTGGATGGCGACAGGGCTTTAACGTGGTGGCACCGTAACGTGGCCCGCTCTCATTACGCACTGCAAGGCTGGCGCCGCGAGAAGATTTACCCTGATTTCATCTTTGCAGTTCAGCATGGGGAGGCGGATAGCAAGCTGGTCGTGCTTGAAATGAAAGGAATTCATCTCTCTGGCAATCCAGACACTGTTTACAAACAGTCCGTTTTGCAACTGATGACCGACGCTTTTTCGGTGGAAAAAGTACCACGCGTGGGTGAGTTTGAGTTTGTGGTGGAAGACGGCATCAGCGTTGCTTGTGACTTGGTGTTGATGACGGAGTGGAAAACCAAATTGCCCACGTTCTCCGCCAAGACTGGCAAGTGAAAGAACTTTGTGATGAATCTGAATCCACCCGCTAACCCCTCCGTTTTTCCTGACCGTAGCAAAGTGACCGCCGCGCTGGAGCGCGCCGCCCAGCGTGCGCGAATCATCGCCGAGCAAACGGGCACCAAGCTGATTGTTGTGTCGCTGCCTAGGGACAACAACGAGAAAACAGTATGGAGTGTTAACAATGAAAACTGAACTGGTGCAATCGCTCGTTTCGGGGCACGCGGTGCCTGATCGTTTTGCCGACGTCGGTAAAACGATCTTTCTGACTCACTTGATTTTTGATTGAAGCTATGACCGCCAAATGCATCATGGTGCTCGGCACCACCAGCGGGGCGGGCAAAAGCTGGCTCACCACCGCGCTGTGTCGCTACTACGCGCGTCAGGGCTTGAAAGTAGCGCCGTTCAAGGCGCAGAACATGAGCAACAACGCCCGCGTTGTCGCCACCCCCACGCTTGCCGCTGCGCGTGCTGCGCTGCCCCCCGAGGGGGCCGTGCCTTGCTTGGGGCAGCCCGGCGCGGCGGCGGCTTTGCTCGGTGGCGAGATCGGCAGCGCGCAATATTTCCAGTCGCTGGCGGCCCATGCTGTGCCTGATGTGCGTATGAACCCGCTCTTGCTCAAGCCCGAGCGCGACACCCACAGCCAGGTGGTGTTAATGGGGCAGGTCGATGAAGCGCTGTCCAAGATGGCATGGCGTGGCCGCAGCGCCAGCGTCTGGCCCGTGATCGCCCAAGCGCTGGACGAGCTGATGGCGGAGAACGATGTGGTGGTGATCGAAGGCGCAGGCTCACCAGCCGAGATCAATCTGCACAGCAGCGATATCGTCAATATGCGCGTCGCCCTGCATGCCAATGCTGCCTGTCTACTGGTGACCGATATTGACCGCGGCGGTGCCTTTGCCCATCTGTATGGCACCTGGGCGCTGCTGCCCGAGAACGAGCGCGTGCTGATCAAGGGCTATGTGCTCAACAAGTTTCGGGGTGACGCCAGCCTGCTGGCCCCGGCGCCGCAGATGCTGCAAGACCTCACCGGCGTGCCCACGGTGGCAACCCTGCCGATGTGGTGGCACCACGGTCTGCCGGAAGAAGACGGTGTCTTTGACGACCGCAGCATCGCCAAAGGGGCGGTGACCAAGACCGTGGCGGTGATTGCCTACCCACGCCTGAGTAATCTTGATGAGTTTCAGCCGCTCAAAAACATTCCCGGCGTGCGCCTGCAGTGGGTGCGCAGCCCGTCCGAACTGGTTGGTCTGACTGTGAACGACTGGATCATCCTGCCCGGCTCCAAACACACCAGTGGCGACCTGGCCTGGCTGCGCGAGCAAGGGCTGGATGCGGCGATTGCGCAGCATGCGGGGCAGGGCGGGGCGGTGCTGGGGATTTGCGGCGGCTTGCAAATGCTGGGCGAGGCGCTGGTGGACCCGCACGGTATTGTGCACGCCTACTTGGGCAATGCGCCCGGCCTGGGGCTGCTGCCCTTGGTGACGGTATTCGAGGCCGACAAAACGGTGCAGCACACCCAAGCCGTTTTTGAACCCTGCATTGCGTCCCCCGTTGACCCTTCGGATACCGATTGGGTCCATGGTGGCGTTGGCGTCGCTACGCCCTGGGCCGCGCTGGCGGGCGTGACCGTGTCGGGCTACGAAATTCACCACGGCCAGACGCAGCAGCACCCCGCGATGGCCAAAGCCGGTGATGTGGCACGGCAGGTGATGCCCGGTGGATTGGCCTGGCAGAACGGGGCCGGCAATGTGCTGGGCCTGTATTTGCACGGCCTGTTTGAAGACCCTGCCGCCTTGCAAGCCCTGTTTGGCGCCTACCTGGCAGGGCCGGTGCCGACGCTCGATTCTGTTTTTGACGGCCTGGCTGACTACATTGAGCAACATTTCAACCCCGGCGTTTTGGCATCCTTGATTGCCTGACGATTACCATTCACCCCTCATTCCCCAAAGTACCATGACTATTTCACTGCCTACCCTTGCCGATATCCGTACACCAGCACTCACTCAAGCGCTGCAACACAAGCTGAACAACAAAACCAAACCCCTGGGTTCACTGGGTCGGCTGGAGGCGCTGGCACTGCAACTGGGTGAAATTCTGGGCACCGAGTCGCCCGTGCTGGAGCAGCCGCAAATGGTGGTTTTCGCTGGGGACCACGGCTTGTGTGCACGCGGTATTTCGGCCTTTCCCAGTGATGTGAGCTGGCAGATGGTGGAGAATTTTCTGGCCGGTGGTGCTGCGGTGAGCGTGCTGGCACGGCAAAACGGCATCAGCCTATCGGTGGTGGACTGCGGTGTGAATCACGATTTTCTGGCAGGTTTGCCTGAAGGCACGCAGCGTCCCGGTTTGCTGGTGCGCAAGGTGGGCAATGGCACGGCGGATTCATCTACCCAGTCCGCCATGAGCGAAGCCCAGTGCGCGCAGGCGCTGCAAAACGGACAGGACCTGGTCAAAGGTTTACCCGGCAATGCGCTGCTGCTGGGCGAAATGGGTATTGGCAACACTTCGGCCGCTTCGCTCTTGCTGGCGCGCTTGACTGGCCTAGATATTGAGGTGTGCACCGGCGCCGGCACTGGCTTGGATGCGCCCGCTGTGCAACGCAAAACCGCGGTGCTGCGCGAAGTGCTGGCCTTTCACCCCGATGCCAAAGCGCCACTGGCAGCCCTGGCGGCGCTGGGTGGGTTTGAGATTGCCACCATGGTGGGTGCTGTGTTGCAGGCCGCTGCCGAGCGCCGCGTGGTGGTGGTCGATGGTTTCATTGCCACGTCTGCCGTCCTGGTGGCCAACGCTCTGCAGCCGCTGGTGTTGCAACGCTGTGTGTTTGCCCACCGCTCGGGCGAGCGCGGTCATGAATTCATGCTGCAGCACCTGGGCGTGCAGGCACTGCTTGATTTGGGCCTGCGTCTGGGGGAAGGCTCGGGCGCTGCGCTGGCCTGGCCTTTGTTGCAATCGGCCTGCACGATTCTGCGCGAGATGGCCAGTTTTGAATCGGCTGGCGTGTCTGAAAAATCGAGCTCTGAAGTGGCCCCTGCCTAAACTGCGACACCATGACCCAGTTCATCCGCCATTACCTGCTGGCCATCCAGTTTTTTACCCGCATTCCGGTGACCGGGCGGCTGGCGGACTGGGTTGGGTTCAGCCCGGCCATGCTGCGCGCCAGTGCGGCGCATTTTCCGGGGGTGGGCTGGCTGGTGGGGGCGCTGGTGGCTGGGTTCACCGCATTGCTGCTGGCGGGGTTGCCTGAGAGCGGTTTTTCGCCGCTGGTGGTGGCAGTATGGGGCACGGCGTTTGGGGTGCTGATCACCGGCGCCTTCCATGAAGACGGTCTGGCCGATGTGGCCGACGGGCTGGGCGGCACGCAGGACCGCGACCGTGCGCTGGTCATCATGAAGGATTCTCGCGTGGGGGCCTTTGGCGCCATTGCGGTGGTGCTGGTGCTGCTGGCCAAAGTGTCTTTGCTGGCCCTGCTGGGTTCGGTAAGCAGCCTGGTGCTTTGTCCGGCGCTGTTTATGGCGCATGTGGTCTCGCGCACCTGGCCGCTGCTGCTGATTCGCCTGATGCCGCATGTGGGCGATGTGGCGGGCTCCAAATCCAAGCCACTGGCCGATCAGATCAGCCGGAGCAGCCTGCTGGCCGCATTCGTTTGGTGTTTTATGGCGCTAGCCCTCGTGTTTTATGCGCTGCTAGCTATTGAATTCATAGCGATTAACGACGATGCCATGACCTGGCTCAGTTCGTTGGCCGCGGCCATTGGCGCCTCTGGCGTTGCCTTCCTGATCATGTGGCGCTGGTTCTGGAAGCGCTTGCAGGGTTTTACCGGCGACTGTCTGGGCGCCACGCAGCAGGTTTGTGAGCTGGCGTTTTACCTCGGCTTGGCGTTAAGCCTGTGAAGCTGTGGCTGGCGCGCCATGCGCAGCCCTTGATCGAGTCCGGTGTTTGCTATGGCGCAACTGATGTGGCAGTCAGCGAGTCGTTGACGCGGCAAGCGGCCCAGACACTGGCGCAAATCATTCCCCAAGCGACCAAAGTCAGTTCATCTCCGCTACAAAGATGTGAGCTGCTTACGCAGTATCTACGGGGGTTGCGGCCTGATTTGACCTATAAAACCGATGCGCGGCTGGCTGAGATGAATTTTGGCTGCTGGGAAGGCTGGCGCTGGGATGCCATCGCGCCCCAAGCCTATGACGACTGGACTGGCGCATTTGGCACCCATCGCTTTGGCGGGCATGAGAGCGTCAACGAATTCATGCAGCGCGTGACCGGCGCGTGGCTCGATGTGCATCGCAGCGGGCGTGATGCCGTCTGGATTACCCATGCAGGGGTCATGCGGGCCGCCTCCTTGTTGGCGCGCGGGGTGCATCAGCTTGATCAGGCCAGTCAGTGGCCGCGCGAGGCCCCCGGGTTTGGCGCTTGGTGCGTGTTCGACGTTTGAAGTGCTGGGCTTGGCTCAGGCGGTCTCGATCCGGTTGCGCCCGTTGTCCTTGGCCCGGTACATGGCCGCATCGGCGCGCGCCATCAATTTATCTAGCGTATCACTGTCTTTGTGGTTGGTGGTGATGCCAATACTCACGGTGCAAAACGGTTCATGCTCGTGCTGGGCACAGAGCTGGCGGATGCGCTCGGCCACTGAAGCCGCTTCCTCCAGCGAGGTCTCAGGCAACATCAGTACAAATTCTTCACCGCCAAAACGCCCTAACTGGTCAGGTCGGCGCAGCAAGGCGTTGACCCCACTGACAAAGCTGATCAGCACCTGGTCGCCAGCTTGATGACCGAAGGTGTCGTTGACCCGTTTGAAGTGATCCAGATCCATGATCATCAGCGCCATGACATGACCGTAGCGGCGGCAGCGCTCCAGTTCTTGCTCGAAGCGGTCATTGAACGACCGGCGCGTCAAGGCATTGGTGAGTGAGTCGTGCGTGGCCAGGTGTTCCAGTTCGGCGTGCAAGCGCTCGGTAGCCAGCAGCACGGTGCCGATGGAGAGCAGCAAAATACAAAATACGAAACTGGTGACGTAGGCCAAATGCAGGGGTGAAGTGTCAAAAATACTGTCGCCCACGGGGTCCAGGACAGCGGTCACCAATCGGATGAGCTGAATGGCGGTCATGGCGAGCAACACGAGCAGGAACATCATCCGGGCAAACGTGGGTGCACGGTTCCTCCATGCCAGCCAGGTGTGCATACCAAACAGGTAGGAGGCCAGTACATTGGATAAAACCAGACGTACGGGGTAGCTTGGAACCACAAAAGTGAACCACAGCTGCACCAGCAGCAGGCCCGCGATCAAGGCGATCCATGGTTTGTGGCGGGACGTTTCGCCAAAAAAGCGTTGGGTGCCCACGTAAGTCATGTACAGGCCACCCGCGAGCATCAATCGGGCCATCGTGATGGTCACAAAAATTGGCAATTTGCCCGTTGCCGTGGCCAAAGATGAGCCGATGAAGACCAGAAACAGTGCCGTGGCCCATTCGCCTAAACCTTTGATTGACGCCGGGTAAGTGCGCTTGAGCGAATAGAGCACCAAAGACATCAGGCCGCTCATCACCCCTCCCAGAAAAATGACAGTGTGAGGGTCGATCAATGGCATTGATGTGTAGATTTTTGAGGCATATGAATAGGTCAATTATCACATTTGGATGTGAAATTGACTGGCATTGCCTGAGCTGACTTCAAGCAGGGGCGACCGTCTTGGGATGGAAGTCGCAGTACTGGCTTACTGCGCATTGCCAGCACAACGGCTTGCGCGCCTGGCAGACATAGCGGCCATGCAGAATCAGCCAGTGGTGTGCGTCCACCATGTATTCAGCCGGAATGCGCTTGAGCAGTTTGAGTTCGACCTCCAGCGGGGTTTTGCCCGGTGCCAGCCCGGTGCGGTTGCCCAATCGGAACAGGTGGGTGTCGACGGCCATGGTGGGCTCGCCAAAGGCCACGTTCAGCACCACATTGGCCGTCTTGCGCCCGACACCCGGCAGGGCCTCCAACTCGGCGCGGGTCCGCGGCACCAGACCACCATGCTGCTCAACCAGGATTTGACAGGTTTGCATCAGGTGTCTGGCTTTGGAGTGGTACAGGCCAATGGTCTTGATGTAGCGCTCCAAGCCCTCCAGGCCGAGGGCCAGGATTTTTTGTGGGGTGTTGGCCACGGCAAAGAGATGACGCGTGGCCTTGTTCACGCCCACATCGGTGGCCTGGGCAGACAGAAGCACAGCGGTCAGCAATTCAAAAACAGAAGCAAATTCAAGTTCGGTTTGCGGATGCGGGTTGGCAGCCTTCAGGGTGGCAAAAAACGATTCGATGGCGGCTGGTTTCATTCTTGGGGGGGCTGGTGAGTCTGAATAATAATGGGAAGATAACCGAAATTGAAAGATCTCCATGCAATTCGCTGACCGTCTGAAAAATGTCGAAACCTCTGCCATTCGTGAACTCTTCAAGCTGCTGGGCAAGCCTGGCATCATCAGTTTTGCCGGTGGGTTCCCGGACCCGGCACTGTTTGATGCCGAAGGAATCAAAGAGTCAAGCAATGCGGTGCTCAGCAACACCCCCGGCCCGGTATTGCAGTATGGCGCTACCGAAGGTTACCAGCCGCTACGAGAAGCCATCAGTACCTTCATGGCCAACAAGGGGGCCACGGCTGCGCCGGAAGGATTGATCGTCACCACCGGCAGCCAGCAAGCGCTCGATCTGATCGGCAAGACCATGATTTCGCCCGGCGACAAGGTGATCGTGGAAGCGCCGACCTTTTTGGCCACCATCCAGTGCTTTCGACTCTACGGCGCACACATCATCGGCGCGCCAATTGATGCCGAGGGCGTGGATGTTGACAAGCTGGAGCTGCTCATTGATGAACACAAACCCAAACTGGTGTACCTCATTCCGACCTTTGGCAACCCCAGCGGTGCCACGCTGAGCCTGGCGCGGCGCAAACGCATTCTTGAGATCGCGGCCCGCACCAAGACGCTGGTGGTGGAAGATGACCCCTATGGTGAACTGTATTTCGACCAAGCTCCGCCGCCCAGTCTGTTGGCCCTGAGTGATCAGGTGCCGGGCAGCCGCGACTGGCTGGCGCATTGCGGCTCGTTCAGCAAAATTCTGTCGCCCGGTTTGCGCGTCGGCTGGTTGATTGCGCCGCCTGCCTTGCTGGCCAATGCCACCATGTGCAAGCAGTTCAGCGACGCCCATACCAGCAATCTGACGCAGGCCATTTGCGCGCACTACCTCACGCTCAACCGTCTGGAAGGGGCGCTGTCCGTGGTACGCAAGACCTATGCCTTGCGTGCCCGCGTCATGGCCGACTCCTTGCGCCGCGAACTGGGTAGCGCCATTGATTTCAACCAGCCCCAAGGCGGCATGTTTTTCTGGGCCAGGCTGACAGGTGCCAACGGCAAGAGCGCATTGGCACCCGAGTTCGCCAAACGTGCCATTGAGCAAGGCGTGGCCTTCGTCCCCGGTGCACCGTTCTTTGCGCACGATCCCGATTTAGCGACCTTGCGCCTGAGTTTTGCGACGGCCGATGTGGCAAAAATTGAAGAGGGCATCGCCCGGCTTGCTCGGGCGTTATGAAATGCTTGGTGGAAATTGACCTTGACCCCCGTGTTATAAGCGTGACACGCTATTAAAAATATAGCTGGCAGTGATTTGATTTGTCTCATTACCTTTGCTAACAGTTTTTCTGCTGATGTCGTCTGCGACATTCGTTTCGAATGAAAATCAGGCTTAGACTCGAAATTAAAGACAATGAATCCTGGAATGAAATACGTCAAAACTGACAAGGGTCGGGCAGAAATAGCAAGTCGCAGTGGCGCATTGACAGTGCTTCATCGGCGAGTGCTCATCGTGGTTGATGGAAAAAAGACGGTCAATGATCTGGAGTCGGTTGTGCGGGCAGGAGAACTCGAAGCAGTACTGAGTTTTCTGCTGCAGCAAGGGTTGATAGCTTCGACTGACAATATCGCCCCATTGCTGGCCCCCGCTGCACCGGGCTTTGCCGCCGCCGAAGTGGCCGATGCTCCCAGACCCGCCACCGATCCGCAGGAATTCATCAAGGTCCGCATGCTCGCTTGTGCTTTCGTATCCGATAACCTCGGTGACGCTGGTGCACCTATTTGCGATGCCATTGAGCGTTGCGCGAATCCGGCCGATTTGCGCAAACTGCTGCGCGGGGTTGAAATCTTTATCGGCCAGCGATTGAATTCAGAGACCACCCAGGCTTTTGCACGCCATTTTGGTTCATTGTTGCTATAGGCGTTTTGCGCAACACCATCGCACCGGAGTCGCTCGGTTTTTCCGATACCTCGGAGTTACAGCATTTGCCCTTGTCCTGGATCGGGCAGGAGCGCGCAGAGATCGCAGCGCGTTTTGGTCTTGGCATGATGCAGCCGGACTACAACCTGTTTGTGCTGGGAGAGGTCAGTGTGACCAGCTCGCGGCGGGACTTGCACCCTGTCAAGTCCCGCCTGTTTATATATACGCTTAACGAACAAATCCGGTTTTTCTGCACGCCACTTCTGCAAAGCCTGAATGGGTGTTTGGTGCTTCAAAGCCCGTTGCGGGATATGGTGTGTTGCCAATGATCTGTTCCTGAGCCGCCACAGACGCTTTGGCCGCAACGAGTTCCAACTCCAATTGTTGATTTCGTTCCAGCGAATCATTCACCCTGGCCTATACCCATGACGGTGTATTGGGGCGCGCCCAGAAAACGCTTCAAGCTTACCGTCGCTCGTGCCAACAGGCAGAGCACCCGAAGGAGAATCGGAAAAATACGCATGGATAAAGGTGATGTTTAGCGGGCCAGCCAACCCATTGTGCTGGCCAGCATCAACAACGCTACAACGACGCAAATCCATGCAAATGCCTGCTGCAGGTGGCGGGTGTTTAGTTGGCCTGCAACACGCCGTCCGATCAGCAAGGCCAACATGGCACCTGTCCCGAACGGCAAAGCGACATCCCAGGGCACCGTTCCATGCCACGCAGCGGCACAAACGCCACTGACAGAAACAAGTGCGATGACCGCCAGTGAGGTGACCTGAATGCTTCGGATGTCCAGGTCGGTATAGCGCGTGAGTGCGGGAACAATGACAAAACCACCACCCACGCCGAGCATGCCACTCAGGAGTCCAGAGACGAATCCGGTGCTTGCCAGTGCACGGGCACAAGGGAGTGTCCAGATTAGTCGCTGGTCTGTTTTGCCGACAAGGCAAGGGGCATCCCGTGGGCGTTGCGGTTGCTGGGCTGGTTGCATGAGCATTCGCCATGCGGTGTATGCAAGCATCAACGCGAAAGCCGATAACAAAGGCCGATTCGGCAACAACTGCGCCAGTGTGACGCCCATTGGCGCAGCCAACATGCCTGCGACTCCGATCATGGCGGCTGCACGATATCGAACGATGCGTTCGCGTAATCCGAGCCCCGCGCCAACCGACGCAGCCAGACCTACGGCAAACAAGCCAACTGGCGCAGCTTGTTGTACCTGCAAGTGCAGGCCAAAGACAAGCAGCGGAATCGCCAGCACGCCACCTCCTGCACCAGTGAGTGCCAGAACCACCCCGACAATGGCGCCCAGAGCGATAGCCACTGCAGTGGGTTCCATATTTATTCGTTCAACGTGGCTTGATTGAAATGTCGAAGTGTTTGAGGTTGCTGTTATTCAAAGGTTGGCAAGGCCGGGATGAGCACTGGCTTGCCGGAAGCCGCCCAGGCGTCAAAGCCGCCAGCGATGGATTTGACATGCAAATAGCCCATGTCGTGGAGTGCACAAGCCGCCAGGGCGGCACGTCCACTGGTTTTGCAGTACAGCACGATGTTGAGATCGCGTGAACTCAGCTCAGGGGTGCTGCTGAGCTTGAACTCGAGCATGCCGCGCGAAGCGTGAATAGCGCCGGGCAGGTGACCCGCAGCATATTCGGCAGTTTCGCGGACATCCAGTAAAACGTCGGCATCTCGGATGGCTTGCACGGCATTGTCTACGCTGACTTCCTGGATGCGGGCTTTGGCAGCTATGACGAGATCGTGTGCAGTTTTCATATATTTACTTATTTATTGAGGGGCTGACATGGTTTCCCAGGCCTTGAGTACTTCGGCCGCATACATCAGGGCGGGGCCACCGCCCATATAGACGGCAATGCTGAGCATTTCTTCCACCTCGGCTTTGGTGCATTCCAGCTTGATCAGGGCCTTGACGTGAAAACCAATGCAGCCGGAGCACCGTTGGGTCACGCCAATTGCTAAGGCAATCAGTTCTTTATTTTTTGCGCTGATGGCACCTTCTGCCATAGCGGCCCGCGCCAGTTGTTCAAACCCTTGCATGGCTTCAGGCTGCGATTTGCGAAAGGGGGCCAGATTCTCATTGATGTTTTGAATCAGGCTGATGTGGTTAAAGGTGCTCATGATGGTTGTCCAAGCGTATTAATAGTTTTCAAGCAAGAAGTCAGTCAAAAACCGGTGATTCCACGCCGAGTACCTTGTGCAGCTTGGGGCTGGTGGTGGTGTACTGCAAAAAGACCTTCTTCTCGGGCGAGATGATGGGCATGGCGCCAAACGCGGCCAGAGCACATTCATGAAAGCCGCTCAGAATCAGCTTCTTTTTGCCCGGATAAATATTGATGTCTCCCACCGCGAAAATGCCCGGCACACTGGTCGAGAAGGTCTCGGTATCTACTTTGAGTTGCTTGCGCTCAATCTCCAGGCCCCAGTCGGCAATCGGTCCCAGTTTGGGGCTGAGTCCAAAGAACACCAGCAACACATCCAGTGATACAAGCCGGGTCACCCCGTCAGCGCCGGTGACTTTGACACCTGTCAGTTTGGCGTCTTGCGCTTCATAGCCGGTTATTTGCCCGACGATGAACTGCATTTCATAGGCTTCACACAGCTCCCGCATCTTGGCTACATTCGCAGGTGCGGCCTTGAAACCATCACGGCGGTGAATCAGAATGACGCTCTCGGCTTTGTGCGGGCTGTCCTTGACAAAGTCCAGTGCCCAATCCAGCGCCGAATCGCCACCCCCCACAATCACCAAGTTTTTGCCAGCAAAATCTATCGGATTTTTGACGTGATAAAACAACTGCGAGCCATCAAACGTATCAAGGCCCTCGACCTTCAAGGTGCGCGGTTGAAACGCCCCGACACCGGCCGCAATGAAAACGGTCTTACTTAAAAAACGTGTGCCCAGCGCAGTTTCAATGAAAAAGCGGCCATCAACTTGTGGTTGTACCGTGCTGACTTCCTGGCCGTAGTGGAATGTTGCACCAAAGGGGGCAATTTGTTTGAGCAGGTTCTCCGTTAGTTCGCGTCCGGTGCATACCGGAACGGCCGGGATGTCATAAATTGGTTTATCCGGGTACAACTCAATGCACTGACCACCGGGGTGCGGCAGTGAGTCGATGACGTGGGCCTTGATCTCCAGCAGGCCAAGCTCGAACACTTGAAACAATCCAACCGGACCAGCGCCGATGATGACGGCGTCCGTTTCGATGGGGCTGCCATTGGCTAGTGCAGTTTCAACCATGGGCAGGTTGGTTTGAGTGTCCATTGCGAGGCGTCCGATTATTTGATCAGCAGGGAGAGCTTGCCAGTCTTGTCTTTCCATTCCTCAGCGTCTGGAAGCGCAGGTTTTCGCTTGGTGATGCTGGTGAAGGATGGCAGTTTGGCCAGTTCGGCGTTCAGAGCCGTCATGTGCTGCTGGTCTTTGGGCACATCTTCTTCGGCGTAGATGGCGTTGACCGGGCACTCGGGAATGCACACGGCGCAGTCGATGCATTCATCGGGGTCGATGGTGAGGAAGTTGGGGCCTTCGCGGAAGCAGTCCACGGGGCACACGTCCACGCAATCGGTGTATTTGCATTTAATGCAGGCTTCAGTAACGGTATGAGTCATTGGGTGGTTCCAGTCTTTATCTGGGAACTAAAAACACTGATTTTTCGGTCAGGTGACCTGGAATGTCGAGCGAAGTAATTTCAAACTGCATCACATGCGACCCCGATGGTGCTGCATCAGAGGGGGCTTGTACCCGCACTGGAACCACGCGGGCTTCGGTGGATGCAATGGAGACTTCGCTCTCGGAGGTTACCGCCAGCCCAGGCAAACCCGAGACGGTGATTTTGTAGCGTTGCGCCGATTCGGTGGCGTTCATGATTTGCAGGCGGTACACGTTTTCTATTTTTCCATCATCCATGACGCGGGCCATGACGCCCCGATCACGCACCACGTTCACCTTGAACGGTGTACGCAAGGTCAGGCTGATGACCATGGCCAACACGATGGAGGCCAAAATAGTGGTGTAAATCAGCACGCGCGGGCGAAGCACATGACGGAAGGTTTGGGCCTGGCTCCAGTGCAGTTTCATGGCGTTTTCGGTCGTGTATTTGACCAGCCCACGGGGATAGCCGACCTTATCCATGACGGTGTCGCAAACATCCACACAAGCGCCGCAACCAATGCATTCATATTGCAGTCCTTTGCGAATGTCGATGCCGGTGGGGCACACCTGAATGCACATGCTGCAGTCCACGCAGGCTCCCAGATTCAAGGTACTCAGATCTGCTTTTTTGGAACGGGCACCACGGGGTTCACCACGCTCGGCGTCATAGGTGACGATCAGGGTGTCTTTGTCAAACATGGCGCTTTGGAAGCGTGCGTAGGGGCACATGTGCTTGCAAACTTGTTCGCGCATGAAGCCGGCATTGCCATAGGTGGCAAAGCCGTAGAAGAAGGTCCAAAATATTTCCCAGGAGCTCATGCTCATTTGCAGGAACTCAACGCCGAGTTCTTTGATCGGGGTGAAGTAACCCACAAAGGTAAAGCCGGTCCACAGCGCCACCAGCAGCCACAGCAAGTGCTTGGCCGCTTTGCGCGAGATTTTTTCCATGGACAAGGGTTTGTCATCGCGGCGCATGCGGGCCGAACGATCGCCTTCAACTTTCTTCTCAATCCAGAGAAAGATTTCGGTGTAAACCGTCTGTGGGCAGGCGTAACCACACCACAGGCGTCCGGCAACGGCCGTAAACAGAAACAGGGACAGGGCCGAGATCACCAAAATACCGGTGAGGTAAATGAAATCCTGCGGGTACAGCACCAGTCCAAAGATGTAGAAGCGGCGTACACCCAAATCAAACAGAACGGCTTGGCGTTGACCCCACTCCAGCCAGGGCAAACCATAAAACACCAACTGGGTCAGGAGAACCATCCCCCAGCGCCACTTGGAGAAGAGGCCGGAGACACTGCGGGGGTAGATCTTTTGGTGCGCGGCGTAGAGCGAAATGAGCTCTGCCTTGGCAAGGGGGACGTATTCCTCTTGAGGGACGATTGGGATGATGACTTTCTTCCCGGTTGCTTCGTTGTTCACTTGGGTTCCTTCAATTAATCTGTATTGACCAGATGAGTGGCCATTTGGGAAAAGGTATTAATCAGGTTGTTGCGTAACGTTTCAATCGCTACATTTTCGGTCAGCGACTGTTTCATGAACTGCATCCATTCGTCGCGTTCAACTAGCCCGATAGCATAAGGGGCGTGTCGCATGTGCAAGCGTGGGTGGACATTTTTTTCTATGTACAAATTGGGTCCACCAAACCAGCCTGAGAGGTATTCAAATAAAACTGCTTCGCTACCCTTTAGGCTTTCAGGGTGAATACGACGCACGGTGTTTGCTTCAGGTAACTCATTCATCAATTCATAAAAACGCTGCGCGTGGCGCTTTAAGCCTGGCTCGCCACCGAGGGAATCGCAGATCGTAACGGTTACTTCGTCATTCATTCGTAGATCCTTTCGGTTTTATTGAGTCATGCCAAAAGATGATTGATTGGTAGAGCAGCGATACGAGCCAAATACTCATCGCGAGACAAACCTGCAAAAAATAGGTGCCAGCGACGCTGCTCAAGCACGGTGCTCACGGCGCGGGCCTGGCGCTCATGGCTGGCAAATAGCAAGGTTTCATCCGGCAAGGTGAAGATTTGCCGTGTCACGCTGTCCCATAAAGCCTCAGGTTCAGCGGGTTTTGGCTGGTGAGGGCAGGTATTAACCGCCAGCGTTCCACCACAAAACAAACGGTCTCGCCAGGCAAAGCTCAGGCAGCCCATGGTGTGACCTGGTGTTGCTAGTACGCGGATCAACTCGTTTCCAAAAGGCAGAACTTCAAATTTTGTGGGCCCTTGAATCATGGGGGCGCCCAAACGGGCCAGTGAGACAGGCTCTTGAGCTTGTAATTGATCGTGCTCATGGGTTCTTAATACCCAGCGCAGACGCAAATCACGTTCGGCCAATAGAGCTGACAAAACAGGAATATCCCGTCCATGAGGATCAATCAGCACGGCCTCGCGGGCATCCATGTCGGCCAGCAAATACGTCAACTCACCGCTGGCTTCGTTATGCAGAATACGGAAATACATACCTCAATTCCCGGTACTGACTTCGTCAATCACCTTGACGCTTTCACCCATGTTCAGCGACCGCTCACGAGGCGCAAAACTGGTTGCATCAAGCTCGTCGTTCCTCATTCTCTGTTCCGGTTCAATTGTGTTCATGACATCTCAGGTGTACTGCAATGATTGATTTCAAGGCAGAAAAGTCTGCATAGACCGTTTTAATACAAGAAGCATGCCATGGTTGAAGTTTCTGAAAGCTTAATTAAATCAATGGCTTACACAATGAATATTCAAATACTTGTAATATTCAAAGTTTCATTGTGCCAAATTTGGCGCAGCATGCCATATATGGCATAAACTGCCGGTTCAAACAAGGACCCTGCATGAAGCCATTGCCAGAACTGATGTCATACCTGGAAGGGTTAAGTGAGCCGCATATTTTGTTTGACACCCAGTACCGCATCCTGGCTGCCAATGCAGCTTACCGGCGCCAGTTCAGTCCAGACAGAAGCGTAGTGGGACGAACCTGTTACGAGGTGTCGCATCATTTCAGCATGCCTTGTGATCAGGCTGGCGAATTGTGTCCCTTGGTTCGGGCTCGCGAGTCGGGACAAAGGGAGCGCGTGTTGCATCTTCACCATACGCCAAAGGGCGAGGAGTATGTGAACATTGAGCTAGCTCCCCTGCTTGATGCGCGAGGTGAGCAGGCATTTTTCATCGAAAAAATGGAACCCCTGCGCGTAGCCATGGGTCAGGCAACCGCACAAGGTCTGATCGGACGCTCTGGGGCCTTTCAGCATATGCTGGGTCTGGTGGCCCGCGTGGCACCGTCGCAGGCCAGTGTGCTGCTGCTGGGCGAATCCGGTACCGGTAAAGAGCTGCTGGCCCGTGCGGTCCACGAGGCCAGTGGCCGTGCGCAACGCCCGCTTGTTGCAGTGGATTGTTCCAGCTTGCCGGAAAACCTGTTCGAGTCCGAGTTGTTCGGCCACGAGCGGGGTGCTTTTACCGGTGCCAATGCGGCGCGGGGCGGACTGGTGGAAGCTGCCAGTGGTGGCACACTGTTTTTGGATGAGGTTGGCGATATTGCATTGGCGATGCAGGTCAAACTGTTGCGTTTGCTTGAAACCGGCACCTACCGCCGTGTGGGCAGTACCGAGCCGCGCCATGCTGATATACGGGTGATTTCTGCCACGCACCGTCATCTGGACCGAATGGTGACCGAAGGCACATTTCGCGAAGATTTGTATTACCGCCTGAGTACGTTCCCAATCCATTTGCCTTCTTTACGAGAGCGACGGGATGATATTGGGCTTTTGGCCGTGGCTTTGTTGGCTCGCGTAGCTCCTCAGCGCAAATTGCAGATCAGTGAGCTGGCCCTGCGCTTATTGCAGGAACAGGATTACCCGGGCAATGTCCGTGAGTTACGAAATCTCCTGGAGCGAACCGCGCTGCTATGTGACGGAGACACGCTGGATGTGGGGCATGTGCAGCAAGCGCTGCTGTTGGGACAACGGCCCGCAACTCAAACTCTCAAGACCGCCTCTGCACAGCAGATGACACCAGCCCCTGGCGCATTGAAAGCCATTGAGCATGCGGCATTGCATCAAATGGTTGCCAGCCACCAAGGGAGTAGGGCTGAACTTGCCGCTAAGTTGGGAATCAGTGAGCGATCTCTATACCGTAAGATCAAGTCAAGGAATGAGTCGTAGAGTGCAGTGGCTTTCAACGCTTCTTGCGCAGAATCCATCGCTGATTGCGGCTTGTTCTTGAAAGTTGTGAGTACGGAGACAAAGTCGTCATTCAGACGCAGGAAATTTCATGGCTAAAAAAACATTGATTATTGGCGGCGGCATTGGTGGTTTGGCTGCGGCCTTGGCCTGTTCCAGAATTGGCATTGAGGTCGAGTTGTATGAACGTGCTGTCGCAGTCACCGAGGTTGGAGCAGGCATTCAACTCGGACCCAATGTGGTAAAAATTCTCCATGACTGGGGTTTGAAAGAAGCTCTGGTTGGTGTTGCCGCGTACCCGGAGCGCTTGCAGGTTCGTAGCGCCATGACGGGGAGCGAATTGGGGGTGTTGAGACTTGGCGATGTGACGGTACAAAAATACGACGCACCCTATGTGACGATTCACCGCGCCGATATGCATGCTTTGCTGCTGGCAGCCGGGCAAAAGCAAGCAGGGGTTTCGTTGAATCTGGACAGTGAGGTTGTTGGTTTTACCCAGAATCAAGAGGGCGTGACCCTGAAAATTATTGACGGACGCCAGGCGCAGGGCGACCTACTCGTCGGCGCGGATGGTGGCTGGAGTCGGGTACGCCAGCAGTTGCTCAATGATGGATTGCTCAAACCTACGGGTCATTTGGCCTACCGCGCCATGGTGCCGCAAAGCAGTTTGCCCGAGCGGCTGCGCTCCCAGCAAATTACGGCCTGGCTGGGTCCTAAATTGCATGTGGTGCAGTATCCTGTTCGGGGTGGCGAGTGGCTCAATGTGGTTGCGATTGTTCATGGACATACGCATGGCGATCCGCAAAATTGGGATCACAGTGCCAATGCCATGGAGTTGCAGCGCACGATGGCCAAAACCTGTGCGCCTTTGCAGGATCTGATTGCCGCCATCGAATATTGGCGACTATGGGCTTTGAACATTCGCCTGCCCATGAGCGGTGCCCATGAGCATGGACAAGGGCGGGTGGCCTTGTTGGGGGATGCTGCGCATCCCATGCTGCCTTATCTGGCGCAGGGCGCGGGCATGGCCATCGAGGATGCCAACTGTCTGGCACAGGTTTTGGGCAATACCAAGCTGGATGTGCCCGCTGCGTTGAAGGACTACGCCTCACGCCGGTGGCAACGCAATGCACGCGTGCAGTCGGGGGCACTGCGCAATGGACTGGTATTTCATGCTCGCGGCCCTTTGCGATGGGGCCGCGATGTCGCCATGAAGCTGCTGGGTGAACGTTTGCTGGATCTACCATGGCTTTATGGCGGCGTATGAATGAATAATTTGCTATATAAATAATAGCTGCTTACGCAATGACTACGGGGGCTAGAGGTCTATTTTTCTTAAGGATTGGTAAGTTGGAGGGTTTTCTGACGTACGGCTACTGCGATGTCAACCGCTGGTAAATCCTGGGTGTCACGGCATGTCGCTTTTTGAAATTGCGCTGAAAGTGGCTTTGGTCGGAAAACCCGAGTTGCTGGGCCACTTGCGCGATGGAGTGACCTCTTTTTAATAATTGCTTAGCGCGGTTGATGCGCTGGTCCAGTTGAAAAGCATGGGGCGTTTGACCATAAACCTGTTTGAAAAGCCGGATCAGGTGGTAGGGACTCAAGCCTGAAACCTTGGCTATTGATGCCAATGTGATGTTTTCTGTCAACTGGTCAAGGATCAATTCTTTGGCTCTGTTCAAGTGGTTTTGCGGGGCAAATTTGCAGAGTTGCAGGTCGCAGTGGTTAAAGCAATGTTCAATCAGAAAGCTGGTGAGCTTCTCGTCTACTTCAAGCGGGTTTTCGTTCTGCTCCAGTGCTTCATAAACCCGGCAGAACTGCTGGTAAACCACGGGGCTGTCAACACTTGATTTTGCAAACCGAGGAGTGCCGCTGTTCGTCAAACCGGGCAAACGGTTTACCCAGTGCGCATCAATAAACAGCATTCGGTACGACCAGGGCTGCCCGGTATCCGGGTTGCATGAGTGCGCTTCTGCGGGGTTGATCAGAACAGTCTCACCTTGATGAATGATTTTTTGATGCTGACGGTTACGGTAGGTTGCTTGGCCCACATCAATGACCCCGACGGAAAATTCATCATGGGTATGGGTGTGATAACAGGCAAACGACTGATCAGCCCGACGCCATTCCACATGAGGGAGCAGGGTGCTGCGACGGAAATAAAGTGAAGCGTCTTGGGCATGCATGGCTTGTACTTTTACGTTGGTTCAATATCAGGCCGCACACAGCATGGAGACCACCGTGGCCGCCAGCAAAAACGCCATGCTGCGGTTAAACATGACCTGATAAGCGTCATGGTTTAGCCATTTTCCGATCAGTTTCCCCAGTGCTGCCCAGGTGACCACTGAGAAAAAGCAAACTACTCCGGAAATGCTGCAAAAAACAAGCAGCATCATGGATGAATGCTGCTCACCAGCAGTGACAAACAGACTGACCCCGGACATGGCAACCAGCCAGGCTTTGGGGTTGAGGCTCTGGGACAACACGCCTTGCATCATTCCTGCAATGTGTTCCTGCTGACTTTGCTGCAACACCGGTTTGGCAGCCGCAATTTTGGCCGAAAGATACAACAAGTAGCCAGCCCCCGCAAACTGCAGGAAATGCGTGATTTGTGGGTAAGAGAGCAGGATGGCGTGAAGACCTGCGCCCATCAGCCCGACGATAACTGTGTAACTGATGCTGGCACCTGTGACATGCGGCAAAGCCTTATATAACCCGGCGTTGGCACCAATGCTGGCTGCAATCAGATTGACCGGGCCGGGGGAGATGGCGCCAGCGAGGCAGAACAGAAACATGGAAAGCAAAATCGACAACATACGACTCCTGTACTGGAAATGGAGTCGAAGTGTCGGATGTTCTTTAGCTTGGGTATTGCACGAAATTGCGGTAAACCATGGTTTGCAAAAAAACCGTTTAGAGCCGACCCAGCAGTAAAAACTCCATCAATGCTTTTTGCACATGCAAGCGGTTTTCGGCTTCATCCCACACCACGGATTGAGGTCCGTCAATCACATCGGCTTGCACTTCTTCGCCCCGGTGTGCGGGCAGGCAGTGCATGAACAACGCATCAGGCTTGGCGATACGCATCATTTCAGCATCGACACACCAGTCGTTAAACGCCACTTTACGAGCCTCGTTTTCAGCCTCGTAGCCCATGCTGGTCCAAACGTCGGTGGTCACCAGATCGGCTCCAAAGCAGGCCTGCATTGGGTCGCTAAATACCAGGTAACTGTCAGCAGAACGAAGGCCAGCGATGGATTGGTCCACTTCGTAGCCGCCGGGTGTGCTGACATGGACCTTGAAGCCCAGGATTTCGCTGGCCTGCAGCCAGGTGTTGGCCATGTTGTTGCCGTCACCGACCCAGGCGACGGTTTTTCCTGCAATCGACCCGCGGTGCTCGATGTAGGTAAAAATGTCCGCCAAAATTTGGCACGGGTGAAACTCGTTGGTCAGGCCGTTGATCACCGGCACGCGCGAATGTTCGGCAAAGCGCTCGATTTTGGTTTGCTCATAGGTGCGGATCATCACCAGATCGACCATGCGGCTGATCACCTTGGCACTGTCTTCAATCGGTTCAGCGCGACCCAACTGGCTGTCGCCAGTGGTCAGATGCACCACACTGCCACCGAGTTGGTACATGCCCGCTTCAAAGCTCACGCGCGTGCGGGTGGAAGCTTTTTCAAAAATCATGGCCAGGGTGCGATCAGCCAAAGGATGATGCTTCTCGTAGGCTTTGAATTTCTTTTTGATCAGTGCCGCGCGTTCAAACAGATAGGCGTAGTCACTGGCGCTGAGGTCGCTGAATTGCAGGTAATGTTTCATTGACGGAGTCTCGGATGTCAAGGTTGAAATCAGGGAGCTTCAGATAGAAGCTTTTTGATGAGGGGACACAAAATGCCAACCACTTCGTCGGCTTCAGCGGTGGTCATGATGAGTGGTGGCACCAGACGAATAACGGTATCAGCGGTGACGCTGATAAGCAATCCGTTATCGGCGCATTGGCCCACCAGGGCAGAGCAGGGTTTTGCCAGTTCAATGCCGAGCATCAGGCCTTGACCACGGATTTCTTTGACAGTCTGGTTGGCAAGTTCGCCCGCCAGTGCCTGAGTTAACGCATTGACCAAATGCCCGCCAACCTTGGCCGCATTTTCCAGCAAGCCATCCTCTTCCATGATTCGAATAGTTTCAACCCCGGCGCGCATGGCTAGTGGGTTGCCGCCAAACGTGGTGCCGTGATTGCCGGGCTGGAAAATGTTCGCAGCTTTCGGGCCTGCCACGACGGCTCCAACAGGAACGCCGGAACCCAAGCCTTTGGCCAGCGGCATGACATCGGCCTTGATTCCTGCCCATTGATGTGCAAACCATTTGCCGGTGCGACCCATGCCGCATTGCACTTCGTCAATCATCAGCAGCCAATCGCGTTCGTCACACAGCTGGCGTACATCCTTGAGATAGTCCATGTGCATGGGGTTGATGCCGCCTTCACCCTGGATGGCTTCAAAAAACACAGCCACCACATTCGGGTTTCCTTCGGTCGCTTGCTTCAGACTTTCAATGTTATTGAGGGGTACCCGGATAAATCCTTCCACCAGCGGGCCAAATCCGGCTTGTACCTTGGGATTGCCGGTAGCGCTCAGGGTGGCGATGCTGCGCCCATGGAAGGCCTTTTCGTAAACCACGATTTCAGGGCGCTCAATGCCCTTGTCATGGCCAAATTTACGGGCCAGCTTTAAAGCGGCCTCGTTGGCTTCCAGACCGGTGGAGCAGAAAAACACATTGGTCATGCCCGACAGCTCAACCAGTTTTTTTGCCAGCACCTCCTGATTGGGCACATGGTAGTAATTGCAGCTATGAATGATTTTTGCAATCTGGTCTTGCAATGCGGGCACCAGCTTGGGGTGGTTGTGTCCCAGGGTGTTGACGGCAATGCCGCCCAGGGCATCCAGGTACGATTTGCCATTGATATCCCAGACTCGGCAACCCTGACCATGTGACAAGGCAATGGGCAAGCGGCCATACGTGTTCATCACATGGGGTGAAGAAGCTTCAATGAAAGGCGAGGCGGCGATCATGGGTTCCAACTCCTGGGTTAGCTCAATCAGAAATAAAAGCGGCCCAACACACGTTGAGCCGTTGAAACAAGATTCTAGACTGCATCACACAGACATGAAGAGTTGGTCGAATTAAGTCTTCTATAAGACATAAGATAGGGTAGAATTTAGCGTGAGCCGCACCATCCCGACGGCGCCAACTGATTGACCTCTACCCGATGGTTTCCAACTCTGCCACTGAAGTCTATATTTTGGGTTTGACCCATGCTGGGCGTGCTTTTCGCCCCAGCGACTGGTCTGAACGTCTGGCTGGCGTCATGAGCCAGTTTCGTCCAGGCGGTCCGCAACCGGGTAGCCATCTTGGCTATTCACCTTGGTGTATTCCCTCTTCAGTCAATGGTGTGCGCTGCGTCATTGTTCACCGTGATCTGCGTGATTACGATGCAATGGCATGGGACTTTTGTATGAATTTTGCAAAAGACAATGACTTGCAAGTTTCTCAAGGCGCACCAACACCAAAATCAGCCTGACCCATCCAAGACATCCTGCGCATTGTGAATGCCCAACAAAAAAGCCGTTCAATTGAACGGCTTTTTTGCTTTTGCTGACAGCGCACCCGTTACAAACGGCGGATCAACTTTTTAAGGAGTTAATCCGTGCGATTTGCCTGAAATCAGGCGGCTACAGCGGCCAGGGCTTTCACCTTGGTCGACAGACGGCTCTTATCGCGAGCTGCCTTGTTTTTGTGGAAGATGCCCTTGTCGGCCACGGTGTCCACCACGGCTTGCATCTTGGCAAACAGTTCAGTTGCTTTGACTTTGTCGCCAGCAAGAACTGCTTTTTCCACGTTTTTCACCGCAGTGCGGTATTTGGAACGCAGCGAGGTGTTCGCAGCGTTGATTTTGACGTCCTGACGGACGCGCTTACGGCCCGACGCCAGGCGTGGGTTCTTTTTCTTGGGTTTGGTAGATGCCATTTAAATATTCCTTGGGTCTGTGGATGTTGTCAGCAAAGCCTGCGATTCTAGCAGTTTGGCTGACCACGAGGTAATCCGCTTGTTCTCAAGGGTGCGATTCAAACTGATGTGGGGTTATTCTCTGCCTACCGACCCAGCAAAGGAGCGTTGACATGAGCGAACCATTGATGAGTGATGCCGAATTGGTAAGAAGACTGGGAGCCCATCCGGATCTGC
>Ga0209123_1000172_pt1 | contig 97717 bp, 93 predicted proteins | sample BarGraIncu00431A_FD_184500 | JGI IMG/M metagenome (GOLD analysis project Ga0209123, IMG submission 184500) | Arctic peat soil microbial communities from Barrow, Alaska, USA - Barrow Graham LP Incubations 004-31A (SPAdes) (version 2) | ecosystem: Environmental > Terrestrial > Soil > Wetlands >... | reverse complement strand
GAAGGCGGCACAGGTCAGAAAATCGGGGGTAATTGGAATGTCATTGCTCCATCCCTGCCTTACGCTGGAAGTGGTACGCCCATTCAGGACACTTGGCAAAACAGTCTCATCCTCGCTAATGGTGATCGGGCAGGAGAACATATTTCTATGTCGACGCGCAACAAAGCCCTTGGCGGCGAGTGGGATCTCATTCAATATGGAAATATGGCGTGTGTTTATCAACCTGACGGAAAAGGGGGGATTGGGACGGATGGAACCAACCCAGCCGGAACGGAAATGGTCTGGACTGACACGTTTGCACAAGGGCAAGTGGCGTCCATCATCTTAGGTAAATTTCCTGCTGGTTACATGAATGTTGCCATCCTCTACAAAGGTTCAATTGGTGCAATCACAACAGGGGTAGGTAGTGACGGAACGGATGCTATGACAGGTTATGATCTGGTTGGAACACCATTAGGAAATGGTTGGAATTTACTGCGGATCAGTAGACCGGTTGGGACGAATCATCCTTATTCCATTACGCTCAATATAAATGCTGGTACTTTTTCCATTGGTGGCATTTTGGCTTCTGCTGGCAGAATCGTGGCATTGCCAACGGCCAGCCCTACGAGCAAGGAAATAGTCAGCGTGACCCAGGGGACTGTTGATACGGGTAGTGAAATGGACATTACAATACCCTTTAAAGCACACTTTTCCTATGCTCCAACCTTTAATTACAGCATTGTTGATTCAGGGGCTTTTAACACCAATAATCTTGTAACACATTACCTCAAAAGTGTTTCAACAACCAGTGCTGTTGTTCACGTGAAATATACGGGGCCATTTTCCTGCATTGTTCAAGGGGAAGCAACAGGAAATATAAACTAAGCTAGTTGGCATAAGAAGATTTGTAACAGACAGGAGCCCCCCAATTGGGAGGCTCCTGTCTGTAGTTAAGAAAAATGTACTAAATAGCTCTATGTGATGAATAGGTCCAGATGGGTCCAGTGAAAATGGGATATATGACACATGTTTCAGGGTAAGATAGTCCTATGATCATCGGAAATACATTCCTTCGATTGCAGGATTACCTTTGTGTTTTGACGAAGATAGTTACATTAAATGTATTATTTAAAAGGATGATGTGAGATGACAAGAAAAACTCCAACAGTGCGCAAAGCTATTATTCCAGCGGCTGGGCTGGGGACACGTTTTTTGCCAGCGACGAAGGCTCAACCGAAAGAAATGTTGCCGATTGTGGATAAGCCGGCTATTCAATATATTATTGAGGAAGCGATTGCATCGGGAATTGAAGAAATTCTCATTATTACCGGGCGTAATAAGCGGGCCATTGAGGATCACTTTGATCGGGCGGTAGAATTGGAAATGACGCTGCGCGAGCAGGGGAAGTATGATCTACTCCATTTGGTGGAAGAAATCTCGGATGTGACCATTCATTATATTCGGCAAAAAGAAGCGAAAGGCTTAGGTCATGCAGTGCTCTGCGCCAAACAATTTGTTGGCAATGAACCTTTTGCCGTACTCTTGGGTGATGATATTATTGATGCCAGCGTGCCTTGCCTGCAACAGCTGATGAGTGTTTATGATGATTGTCCGGGGACAATCTTGGGGGTGCAGGAAGTGCCTCAGGATAAGGTGTCCAGTTATGGTATTGTAAGTCCCGTGGCTGTGAAACATAATTTGTGGAAAGCCGTGGATTTGGTAGAAAAGCCAGCTGCGGATGAAGCGCCTTCCCGTTTGGCGGTTTTAGGACGTTATATTCTTGAACCGGAAATTTTTGATATTCTGGAACAGACGGCTCCTGGTCAGGGCGGGGAAATACAATTAACGGATGCCATACGGACCTTGGCCCTAGAGAAACAATCGGTCTATGCTTACAATTTTGAAGGTCGGCGGTATGATGTGGGGGATAAACAGGGATATTTGGAAGCCACCGTGGAATTTGCTCTGAAACGACCAGAGCTGCGGGCAAAGTTTTTACCCTATTTGTTGAAGACCATTGGTAAAGAAATCGAAAATGAGTGTGAAAGAAAATAATTTTTTAAAAGGTGGGAATTGTATGAAGGTACTGGTGACTGGTGGGGCAGGGTATATTGGTTCTCATACTGTGTATCAACTCATTGCTGAGGGTCATGATGTGGTGGTATATGATAATTTGTCCAAGGGGCATCGGCGGGCGGTGGCGAGTCAGGCCTTGTTCGTGAAGGGTGATTTACGGGATGGTGTTTTGCTGGCAGGAGTATTAAAGTCTCACCAGATAGAGGCTGTGGTGCATTTTGCGGCGGATAGTTTGGTGGGGGAATCCATGAGCGCGCCAAGTAAATATTATCATAATAATGTAGTGGCTACCTTGGCCCTACTGGACACCATGCGGGCCTGCCAGGTGAAGAAAATTGTTTTTTCTTCCACAGCAGCTGTGTATGGGCAACCTGAGAGTTGTCCCATCCGTGAAGATATGCCCACCCAGCCGACGAATGTATATGGACGGACAAAATTAGTCATTGAAGGCATGATGGCGGATTTTTCCATGGCTTATGGATTGCAGTATGTATCTCTGCGGTATTTTAATGCTGCGGGGGCCTTGGTCGGCGGGCAAATTGGTGAGGATCATAAACCTGAAAGCCATCTACTGCCCCTGATTTTGCAGACGGCCTTGGGGCAACGACCATCCATCAGTATTTACGGTACTGATTATGATACGGAGGATGGTACTTGTATCCGGGATTATATTCATGTGACGGATTTGGCTCATGCCCATGTGTTGGCGCTAGGGCATTTGGCAGCCGGTGGTGCGTCCCGGGTCTATAATCTGGGGTCGGAACAAGGGTTTAGTGTTCGTCAGGTCATAAAGCAGGCTAAAAAAGTGACGGGTATTGATTTTACCGTTATTGAAGCTGGAAGGCGAGCTGGGGATCCAGGAGTACTCGTCGCGTCGGCGGCGAAGATTCGCGCTGAACTTGGCTGGCAAACAAAGCAGAGTGACTTAGAGACCATTATTGCCAGTGCGTGGCAGTGGCATAAAGCTTTTCCTGGGGGTTATAAGGAAGACATAAATAAAGGAGTGTTTACCAATGGATAACAATAAATCTACCATTACGTTGCCATCGGGCTTTAGTTTTGAATATGCCAATCTGTTTGGTGATAAGCGAGTTTCTGGTGGGGATGTAGCGGCTCTTGGTCAGCAGATCGCAGCGGCTCATCAGGCCATCCAACATATGCGGGTCACAGGTGAAATACGGGGTCATTTGTCCAAAGATGGTACACCAGAAAAGGTGCTCTTTACCCAGTTGCCTTATGTGGAGGACGGTCATTTGAATTCCCCAGCGTCCATAACCAAGCTGAAAGACTTAGGAAAATCCTTACAAAATAGGGTGGATGCTGTGGTATCCTTTGGTATTGGTGGTTCTTATCTTGGGAATAAGGTTTTGTTTGATGTTCATTGTGGTGAGTTCTGGAATTTCAAGACTCAGAAACAGCGGGATGGTTATCCTAAATTATATTTTAGTGGCAATAATATTGATGCCCGGCGCACTGCGGATCTGATTGCTCATTTGCTAGATGAAGCCCGTTTGAAAGCCGTTCATGGACAAACGGCTGCTTATCAGGTAACATTAGTTGTTATCTCCAAATCAGGTGGCACTCTGGATACCATGTCCAACTTTATGGTCATTTATGACGCTCTTCGTAAACAAGCACCCTTACTTGAGGTGGAAGTAGTGGCTGTCACCGATCCGGCTGAGGGGGCCAACGCTACATTACTGAAAAAATTGGCTGATGAACAAGGCTGGCCGACCTTTAGTGTACCCGATGGTGTAGGTGGCCGGTTTAGTATTTTTTCTGAAGTAGGCTTGGTAACGGCGGCATGTATCGGTATGGATATTGATGGCTTTTTGGCAGGGGCGCGGGAGATGGATAAGGCTTGTCAAACGTCGAATGTTTATGACAATCCGGCTCTGCTCAACGCGGTGTTGAAGTTTATCGCCTCGGAGAAATATGGCCGTGATATTGAAGTGCTGATGCCCTATGCGGATTATTTGAAATCAACATCGGAATGGTATATTCAGCTTCTCGCCGAATCTCTTGGTAAACGTATGGATCGGGAGGGTAAAGAAGCATTTTATGGTCGGACGCCGATTGTTGCCGTGGGGACGACGGATATGCATGCTCAGACCCAGCAACATCAAGATGGCAAAAAAAATAAAGTGGTTCAGTTTGTGAAAGTGGCTAAGTGGGAAGATGATGCCATCATTCCCAATGCTTTTCCTACCGCCCAAAAACTTGCCGAAATATCCTCCTTGCATCTGAGCCAAGCCTTAGAAGTAGCTCTGAGTGCTAATGCTGATGCTTTGGTGAATGATAATCGTTTTAATGCGACCTTCGTTTTGCCGCAACTGAATGCTTATCATTTAGGGGAGTTGCTCTACCTATTGGCCTTGTCCATCGCTTATGAAGGTGAACTGGCCAATGTAGATGCCTTTGATCAGCCCGGTGTAGAAGGTTATAAACGATTGATGGGACCAAGACTGAAGGCTCTCCTAAATAATAAATAAAATATTCGATGAAGCCCCTTGTGCTGAACAGGAGTTTGTCACTTTATGTCGAACGTCATTAATGAGGTGGATAGAATGCCAATTAAAATTATAATTGCAGATGATCATGCCTTGTTACGGCAAGGAATACGTAATGTCCTGGAATTGGAAGCCGATCTTCAAGTAACGGGAGAAGCGGGTGATGGTGAGGAAGCTGTGGAAAAGGCAGCGACTCTCAAGCCCGATATTCTCTTGTTGGATATAAATATGCCTAAAATGAATGGTTTGGGTGTTATTCGACGCATGACCGAGCAGCAGAGCAAGGTTAAAATTATTGTGTTGACCATGCATGATGATGAAAATTATGTTATCGAAGTCATTAAGGCCGGGGCCGTTGGTTATCTACTGAAAGATATTGAGCCAGGGATGTTGGTGGAGGCCATTCGGACAGTGTATGCCGGAGAATCTTTCATTTATCCTTCACTCGCCAAGAAATTATTTGGTGAAATTAATCGCCAGCATGTGAAAAATCTAGAAGCGGCCAAAGCCATGGCCCGGACAAAAGATGAACGGCTGAGCTATCGAGAGCTCGAGGTGTTGGAAATGGTTTGTAAGGGTAAGAGTAACCAAGAGGTTGCCAAAATCTTATTTTTAAGTGAAAAAACTGTGAAAAATCATTTGACGAATATTTTTCGCAAGATTGGTGTGACTGATCGTACGCAGGCAGTACTCTATGCCATACGAAATAAACTTGTGGCCCTTGATTGAAAGCTTGGCATAGGCCGAGCTTTCTTTACCGTTATTTTATTAGGTACACTATAATAGGGTTCTGCATATAATATCTTATCCCGTTGGAAAAGGGGGTAGGGTATTTTGTTTTTTTCCTATACTGTGAGCGTTATATTATTGTCTCTTGCCATGTATGGTATGTGGTGTTTTCTTCAGGATAGTTGGAAATGGTGGCTTGAGCCCCGCTTGATGCCTGTGCCCAGTTGTAGCTTTTTGGTTGTGGTCAAAGATTTAGATGGGGAAATTGAAGAGTTATTACGTTTTTTGGCGCGAAAGATTGAAAATTCGGATATTGATAGTGATATTATTGTTGTTGATGTGAGCTCCAATGATTTTACTACCGCTATTTTAGAAAAATTGGCCAGTGACATTGAGATCATCACTGTTGTGGTTAGAGTGGCTGGTCAACGGGTGATAAGCGAGGGCATGTCTCTTTGCCGCGGCCGGGTGGTTCATGTGCTAGATTTGAGTAATCGCCTGAATGCTGAGGATTTTATGACAACGGTCAACGTTTTGTTACGGGAGGATCGTCATGACGTCTTGGCCAGGAGAACGTCGAAGTAATTCAAATTGAAACAGGAGCAGATCATACATAACTTCCACTTGTTTTTGAGCAATGAGCGTCAGTTCCGGGCGTATGGTGGGCTCCTGGGCGGTGTAGGTCATAGCCAGTCGAGCATATTGCAAATGTTTTTTGACAGTGGCAAGTGTCCAAAGTACTGGTAGCTCTGTGCCGCCCATCAATTTGATGGTAGACTGGGACGGTTTGTTATGAGTGGTCGTAACGCTAATGATGGCATGAAGATTGATATAACCGATACTGGAATCCCCAGGGATGAGGGGAATTCTTACTTTGAGAGGACAGAGGACAAGTCCAGGGGCTAGGAGCAGTGGCTGTAAGATGGTATTTTCTGTGGCGCAGGCGGCTTTGTATTTTAGAGCCGTAAGATCCAGGGCTCGGCTATGGGCCAACCTTTTGATGACCGTGCGAATGCGCGTTTTATTAGCGCGTAGACCGCCGTCAGTGGCGATAATGGTTGTGGTGTCCCCTGTCGCTGTATAACTAGGAATAATGGCAGCAATCCGATCATAATTGGAATGTTGCTTAAACATAAACACACTCTCTTTCAGAACATATGTTCCTTGAATCTTAATTCTATAATAGCAAAATATGGAAAAAATAGCAAGGGGAAAATTGAAATAGAATTTGGAATTTTTATTTTTTTTGTATATTTATACCTCTTATGTCATAGACTGAACTTTGATTGGAATGATACAGGAGGAGGCGAAATCGATGTTGAATGAACGCGTTGATAATATTGATACAGGTTATAAATGTAGTCGTTGTAGTGGCGTGTTTCCTTCTTATGGTGATCAGACTGTGCGTTGTCCTTTCTGCTCCATGATTTGTGATGAAATCAAATGCCGTGTCGGTGAAACCATACATAAAGAATATTAAGAAAGAATTAGTAACTATACAGGAAAAATTATCTATATCGTCGAATATATACTCTATAAGAAGCTATTGATCTATGAATCATCAGTGGCTCTAAATTACCAAGAGGAGGCTAACAATGTTATGGCTTATGAAAAAACAGATGCGGAAAGTTCAAGTACTGTAGGACTAGAACAAGTTTTGATTATGATGCGTGAGGATCTAGTGGGAGAATTGCAGGCAATTAATCAATATCAAGCTCACATTGATAAAATTGATAATGCTGAAATTCGAGGTTTATTAGAGCACATTCGTGATGATGAAAAAGAACATGTGGCAGAGATTACTCATGCTATCTCCCGAATTGATGCTATTCAACGGGCGAAGTTTGCCGAGGATCACACGGTGGCTGCTGAAGAACGCGTCGTGAGTGAAACTGATGAAAGTAAAATTTTGACAGTTGGCAGCCTATTCGGCAAAAAATAGAAAGGGGAGGAGAAAAATTATGGATATCTTAGATCGTAACGCAGCGCCTTTAACGGAAAATGAATGGGCAAGAATTGATGAAGCGGTGGTCACTACGGCTAGTCGCATGTTAGTGGGTCGCAAGGTCATTGAAGTTCTAGGGCCACTAGGGTCAGGAGTTTACAGCATTCCATATTCTAAGTTTAGTGGAAAATCCGCTACTGGCATTGATATGGTGGGGGAAGAAGATAGTTTTGTCGTAGAACCTACTTCCCGTGCGACCATTAATTTACCCATGCTTTACAAAGATTTTAAAATTATGTGGCGTGATGTGGAAGCTGATCGTCATTTAGGTTTACCGTTGGATGTGAGTACTGCTGCAGTGGCTGGCAATTATGTTGCTGTCCAGGAAGATAATTTGATTTTTAATGGTAACAAAGAACTAGGCTATGAAGGTTTGTTTACGACAACAGGCCGTCAAATTGAAAAAATTGGTAATTGGGATGAAACAGGTACGGCCTTAGCTGATGTGGTAAAAGGCGTTGGTGCTCTCAGTGAAGCTGGCCATTACGGCCCTTATGCCATGGTTGTCAGCCCCAAACTATTTGGTCGCATGGTCAGAGTATATGGCAATACTGGGATGTTAGAGCTTGACCAAGTCAAAGCTTTGATTTCTGGTGGCGTATATTATTCCAATGTGATCACTGGCAGTAAAGCCGTCATCGTGGCCATTGGTGGACATAACCTAAACTTGGCAGTAGGCCAGGATATGGTGACTTCCTATATGGGACCAACGAACATGAATCATGTCTTTAGAGTGTTAGAAACAACAGCCCTGTTAGTGCGCCGTCCTGATGCTATTTGTACCATTGAATAACATCTAGGAATGGGATCGTTAACACTGCAGAGGTGCAGAGAAGAAAAAGAGATTTTTATATCTCTGTCTTCTCTGCATCTCTGCTCTTTTATTTCCCGTTGCCCACAAGTAACCTTTCCTTGCAGGGCGTATGGTTGCCGAGTATAATATGAGAAGAAAGAATACAGCCTTGCGGGGTATGTTGAGGTGGATAGATGGGAATTTTACGAGTCGAAGGTCTAAATAAGGCGTTTGGTATTGAGACGTTATTTACAGGCGTTAGTTTTGAACTAGGCAGAGGAGATAAAATTGGTTTAATTGGTGCCAATGGTACAGGTAAGACAACGTTGCTGCGCTGTTTGCTGGGCTTAGAAGAAATCGATGGTGGGCATGTAGGGGTGCCGGCGGGAGAAACCATTGGTTATGTGGAACAAGATGCTAGCTTGAATCATGCTACACTGTATGAGGAATTATGCTCAGCCTATGAGGATGTCTTAGCTTGTCAGGACAAAATGCGCGAATTAGAACAAAACATTGCGGTGGAAAAGGATGAGGAAATTCTCGCCGGGCTGATGAAGGACTATGCCCAAGTGGTAGAGATCTTTGAGCGGGGCGGGGGGTATGAATATGAAAATATCATTCGCCGGGTAGCCTTTGGTCTGGGGTTTACGGCGGAAGATTTTGCCCGGGCACTGGACACCTTTTCTGGTGGGCAAAAGACAAGAATTTGTTTGGCAAGAGCCTTGATTCGCCAACCAGACTTTTTGTTTTTAGATGAGCCCACCAATCATTTGGATATTGGCATGGTAGAGTGGTTAGAAGACTTTCTGGCAGGTTATTCCGGTGGTGTATTGATTATCTCCCATGACCGTTATTTTTTGGATAAAGTCGTCAACCGGGTTGTTGAACTGGAAAATAAAACACTGACAGGGTATAAAGGCAACTATTCCTCCTATATGCAACAAAAGGCGGAGCGTATGGCAGCCTTGGATAGTGCTTATGGCAAACAGCAGGATCATATTGCCAAAACCGAAGCATATATTCGTATGTATCGGGCGGGTATCAAGTGTAAGCAAGCACGGGGACGAGAAAAACAGCTCAATCGATTGGAACGGATTGTGCTACCCGCTAATGTGGCACGGTTTGATTTTTTTGGTTTTAATCCTCCTAGTGAGTGTGCCGAACGGGTAGCCGAGCTGGAAGATGTATCGGCGGCTTATGGGGAACGGGTTATTTTTGAACAGTTGTCCATGCTCATTCGCAAAGGCGACGGAGTGGCTTTGGTTGGGGAAAATGGGTCAGGTAAGACTACATTACTCAAACTCCTTACGGGTGATTTGCCAGTGGTCAGTGGGCGGGTTAAGTTGGGAAGCCGGGTGAAGATCGGTTATTTTTCCCAAGAACATGAAGGGCTAAATAATAAAAACTCGGTGGTTAACGAGGTCATGCTGGAGTATGGCTTTAGCGAAGAACGAGCCCGTCATTATCTAGGGGCCTTTTTGTTTCAGGGTGATGATGTTTTCAAAATCATCGGCGATCTAAGTGGTGGCGAGAAGGCGCGCCTGGGGATTTTGAAGCTCATGTTGACGGGAGCAAATTTTTTAATTTTGGATGAACCCACCAATCATTTGGATATTCCCGCCAAAGAAGCTGTGGAAGAAGCCATCTTGAGTTTTCCCGGCACTTTTTTGACCGTTTCTCATGATCGTTACTTCTTGGATAAAGTAGCCAATTGTATGGTGGAGTTAGCGGATGGCAAACTGCGGGAATATGCTGGTAATTATAGCTATTATCGGGAAAAACAACTGGCAGAAAACAAGGTGTTAGCTGCCGCTCAGCTTGTTGTTACAAGGGCTGAAGCCAGTGTTAAAAAACAGGAAAAACCTCGGCAACGGACTTCGGATAGTGAAAAAAGTTTGAAAAATGTGCAAAAACTCGAGGGGGAGATTGCCATGCTAGAGGTGGAGATTAAGTCAATCGAATACCGCTTAAATGACCCCACTAACCAAGTGGATCAGACGGCCAGCCAACAATTGGCTGATGAATACAGTAAAGCTCAAGCCGATTTGGCAGAAAAATATGATGCTTGGTTGGAGCTGACGGAGAGTTAAGTGTGATCTGTGTTTTTTTCCAACATTGCAAGCCGACTTGTGTGTCTAATGACATTCAGGTCGGCTTTTGTTTTGCCCAGAGGGGCGTGTTAGAGTAACACAAGCGCTAATAAGAGAAACCGGTTTCTCGCCATAAGGGTGAGAGTCATGGAGTTAAGTAAGTTAGTCAAAAGGGCTCAAGCAGGTGATGCCCAGGCCATCTCTGATGTCTGTGTACGGTTTACGGGTTTGGTTAAAAAATATGCTTTTCAGCCCCATATTCGCCCCATAACTGACGATGCTTTGTCCCAGGGGTGGTTAGCAGTTCTGGAGGCAATCAGGTTGTATGATGAGAGTTGTGGCGTTCCGTTTGCGGGTTATCTCGAAAGCCGAGTGAAATATGGAATATGGAATTTATTTAAGCGGGAACGTCGCCGTTGGCAAAATGAAACCCAACTGGATGGTGGGGATGGTGAGGAGGGGCTTACGTTGCTGGAACTGTTGGCTGATGATACGGATGTTGCAGGGGAAGTTGAGCTAAAGTGGCTGTCCCAGGAGCTTATGGCGGCTGTTGCAGGATTACCTGTTAAGCAAGGATTGGTTATTATGTCGACAGTGTTGGGTGGGGAGTCCTTAACATCCATGGCTGGGGAACTGGGGATAACAACTCAGGGCGTCTATAATTTGCGCCAACGTGGTTTAGCCCGTTTAAAAACACGTTGTGCTGGAATGTATAGTGATATCAGGCGATAAAGGAGGTGAAAACGTATGGCAGTGAATCGCGTACCACAAGGCAGTCGCATGGTGATTTCTGTTCAGAGTGGTGTTAATGCTAGTGGCCTCCCCGTTTATGTTCAGCGGACCTATAAGATTGTAAAAGCTGGCGCAGTGGATGCAGATTTTTATGCAGTGGCCCAAGGCATGGCTAGTTTGCAAAAATACCCAGTGACAGGTATTTCTCGACTGGATGAAGGCAATCTCGTTAACGGGTAAGTTGGGTAAAGAGTGGCTGACCCTATTACGCAAGGGGGAAGGAGGTGAGATGAGATGGCAAAAACATTGGAAATGGTGTTTCGTAATGAAAGCGGCAAAGAAGTGGTGCTCAGTATGCTTGAACCGAAGGATAGTTTGACGTTGGCGGAAGTCAAAATTGTCATGCAAGATATTATAACCAAAAACATTTTCAGCACCACCACTGGGGATTTGGTGCAAATCGTGGAAGCACGTATCCGCAGCAAAGATGTCGCCCTATTAGCCTAGTTTATAAAAGATAAAGGAGGACGTGGGGACGGTGGAACAATTGTTAACATATACGGCCAACTATGGCTTTCCCATGGTGATCTGCCTTTATTTACTGGTACGCATCGAAGGCAAGCTAGAGCAGTTGTCCAATAGTATCAATGACTTGGCAAAAGTTATAACTGCCAAGCTATAAGGGCAAACTAAAACCCGGAGCATCTCCTTAGGAGACGTTCCGGGTTTTACTTGCTTTTAGTGCCTATTTCTTCATTTGTGCTTGTAGCGCCATTACGAGCTGGTCAGTACAGGATGTTGGTTTGTCGCCACAGGTAATGCCTTTGAGCTTTTTGATAACTTCTTCAGCAGGCATGCCTTCCACTAAAGTGCTAATGGCGTGCAGGTTACCGGGGCAGCCACCGATAAATTTTACATTGTTCACAATGCCCTCATTGAGGTCAAAATTAATTTCCTTGGCACATGTGCCTTTTGTACTATAAGTAGTCATATGGATGAGATCCCCTTTCTCTTATCAACCTTATTAAAAATAGACAACCCATGCAGGTTTCTTCAGTCATTGGGAAACAGATCCCAATCTTATTTTGCTATTTCTTAAAGATACACTGATAGTTGGTTCCTGTCCAGTCCTATTTATCAGGTCGACAAGTTACTATTTTTCATTATCAGCAGGGATTTATGCATAAAAATGCGAATAACAAGGAAATAACTATAAGATATCGGGGTAAAAAACGTGGAAAATTTAGAAGGAACAGTTGAAAATATAATATTTCAAAATGTGGAAAATGGTTTTGTTGTGTTTAAACTCAAACCATCCAATGAAAATAGCCCTGTGGCCGTTGTTGGTAATATGTTAACGCCTTTAGTGGGCGAACAATTGGAATTAACGGGTGAGTGGGTGGAACATGCCCGCTTTGGTCGGCAATTTAAAATCCAGAATTATAAAAAAATAGCGCCCTCCAGCGTCAAAGGCATTGAACGATTTTTGGCATCGGGGGCTATTAAAGGCATTGGGGCCTCCATGGCGGCGCGACTGGTGAAAAAGTTTGGCATTGATACGTTGAAAACTATTGCTGACCAGTCCCATCGTTTGCTGGAAGTTGAGGGGATTGGTAAGAAAAAAGCCCAAGCCATTCATGAAGCCTACTCGGAGCAATCAGAGATGCATGAAGTCATGTTGTTTTTAGAAATGAATGGGGTAACAGGGGCCTATGCAGGGAAAATTTTCGCCAAATATGGTTTTATGGCCATTGAGGTTCTGCAGGACAATCCCTATAAGTTGGCCCAAGAAGTCAGGGGCATTGGTTTTCGAACGGCTGATCAAATTGCCATGTCCCTAGGCCTAGAGCGCAATCATGATGAACGGTTGACGGCGGGGATTGATTTTGCTTTACTGCAAATATCCCAAGCCGGTCATTGTTGTGTACCTGAGGATATTCTCATTAAGGAGGCCGCCAAACTACTGCTCGTAGAGTCAGGGGAAGTGGCCTTGCATGTATCAGCGCTGATTGCTGGTGATATGTTATGCGTGGAAGATTTTCATGGCATGACCTTGGTGTATCCTCGACATTTGTATTATGCGGAAAAACGAGTGGCGGAGCGGCTACTACTGCTCAAGGATCGGGCCAAGCCAGCTCCGAATGATGATTTCGACGCAATTGTTGCCAAATGGGAAGGCCAGTCCGGCATTACGCTAGCGGAAACCCAACATGAGGCTATTCTATCCTCTCTCCGGCACGGCATCTTGGTATTGACAGGTGGTCCAGGCACGGGGAAGACAACGGTTGTGCGGGGAATGTTAGCCGTCCTGGAAACCCAAGGGTTTAAAATCCTCTTAGGAGCACCAACGGGGCGGGCGGCGAAAAGATTAAGTGAAGCCACTGAACGGGAGGCCATCACAGTACATCGCTTATTAGAATCCACTGGCGGGGTGGAAGGTGCACCCCTGTTTATGCGCAATGAGGAGCAGCCTTTGGAGGCTGATGTGGTTATTATTGATGAAGTGTCCATGATGGATATTTCCTTGATGAATTCTTTCTTGCAAGCCATACCGGACGGTTGCCGGGTTATTTTGGTGGGGGATGTTGACCAACTGCCCGCCGTGGGCCCTGGGTCCGTATTGAAAGATATTATTCGTTCCGACACCGTGCCGATTGTGCGCTTGACAGAGGTTTTTCGCCAGGCCGGGGAAAGTATGATTGTTATGAATGCCCATCAGATTAACCGGGGCATGCTTCCTAATTTTAGCAGCGCCGATTTTCAATTTGAAGAAATCAATGATAGTGATGGGGTGGCCCAGGCTGTGGTGGATTTATGTCGTGATCAACTACCCAAGGAAGGTTTTAACGTTTCTTATGATGTGCAGGTCCTGTCGCCTATGCATCGATTGGTGTGTGGCGTAGAAAATCTCAATAAACTACTGCAAGAAGCCCTCAATCCTGAGTCCGATGGCAAAGCCGCTCTGGTAGGTGCCAATCAGGTTCTCCGGGAGGGGGACAAGATTATGCAGATGAAAAATAACTATACCAAAGGGGTTTATAACGGGGATATTGGCTTTATCACGGGGATTGATCATGGTCGGGTGGCGGTTCGTTATCCGGAACAAGATGTGATCTATGAACGGGGTGAGGTGGAAGAACTGCATTTGGCCTATGCCATGAGTGTGCATAAAAGTCAGGGAAGTGAATATCCAGTGGTCATTATGCCTCTTATTTCCGGTCATCATATTATGCTACAACGTAATTTATTATATACGGCGGTGACCAGGGCTAAACAGCGAGTCATCCTTCTGGGCAGTAAAGCCGCCCTGAATACGGCCCTGTCTAATGACCGTACTAAACGACGTTACTCCTTGTTAGCAGAGCGACTGGTAGGCGAGGAACTATAGGGGGTGCTACCTTGCAATCTTACTGGCAATCTTTCCTTGACATTATTTATCCACCTAAATGCCCAGCCTATGCTTGCCAAACCCCAGTTAGTGAGCAGGGTGCCTGGTGCTCAGCCTGCCTGGCTAAGATCTTGTCGGTAAGGCAGATCAATATGCTAGAGCATCATCTCACATCTCTGAATTCGTGCCATGTGGTATGTGAATATACGGGCGGTTTAAAACGGCTCATCCATGATATGAAATTTCGTCATGAAAAATCATATGCTATCTATTTGCGCTGGTTAATCCAACACCATATGGACATAAAAAAAATCCCACCGATTGATTATGTCATACCCGTCCCCCTCCATACCAAACGCCTACAAGAACGAGGTTATAACCAGGCGGAGGCTATATTTAAAGATTGGGCGCTGGTGGGGAAAATGCGCTGGAGGGTTGATATTTTAGCGAGGACTCGGTATACTATTCCTCAATGGGAGCTTAATATTATGGAGCGCAAACAAAATATAACAGGCGCGTTTGTCGTTGAGCGACCTGAAATGGTGAACAACAAGCATATCATTCTTGTGGATGATATTATTACAACGGGCATTACTCTCGATGAATGCGCCAAGGTTCTCAAAAAAGCTGGAGCAGCTAGCGTTCATGGATTAGCAATAGCCAGTGGGGCACGATGAAAAATAGTGGTATAATTGCTGTGAGTCCTTTGTGTGTAACCTATTTCTTCTCTGATTGTAGTTAATGAAAAAATATCGTGGGATACTAATTTTTGTAGAAAAAAGGAGAATTTATTATGGGGCTGAGAAATTGCATAGAATGCGGTAAATTGTGCATGGAAAATCCTAGTAAGTTATGCCCAGTGTGTTATGCCGAAGAAGAGGAACATGAGCATACCATTAGTGAATACTTACGAGATACGGGTAAAGCAACCATTGAAGAAATACATAAGGCTACGGGGGTTAAAGAAAAAATAATCGTGCGCATGCTCAAAAGTGGACGTATCTTTACGGAGGGCTTGATTGGCTACCCTTGCGAGATGTGCCGAGAACCTATCTATGAGGGCCGTTTGTGCCCGGATTGTGGTAGTGGTTTGGTAAAACAAGTACGCAAAGTCAATGAAGATCGAGAGCATAATCAACGGAGTGAACACCAACGGACGGGCATACGCATGTATACTAAAGACGATGGGAAAAAATAAATATTATTTTTTTGATGGCAGGGATTAATGTCCCGGCCATTTTTGTCGATACTATTAGTATAGAAGTTTAAAGCGCTAGGTGTGAGGTGTGAGCATTATGATTATTTCAGGCAAACCCATTCAAAATGTTGCCAAGGTATATGGGGAACAAAACCAAGTAACGAAAAATTCTAAAACGGGTAAAAAATCAATCTCCCAAGGGAAAGATGAGTTTATTCTATCCTCAGGAGCTCAGGAATTTAGTCCAACTTTCAATAGAATTAAAGGGTTACCCGATGTAAGGCCCGAAAAAGTTCAGGAACTTTCTGAGAAAATTGACGGGGGTACTTACCATGTCAATTCCCAGGGTACTGCCGAAAAAATGCTAGGAATTAACACTGGTAGATGACTTGTAGACGAGGAGAAAAAATATGAACGACAGATGGGAAGAGTTACTTATGGTGCTGAGAAAGATGCTCAGTATCTATCAGGCTATTTTAACTCTCAGCCAACAGAAACATGACATCTTGGTGGCCGCCAAATCTCATGAATTGGATCAAGTGACGAAAAAAGAAGAAATCCTCATTTTGCAGGTTAGCAAGTTGGAAGACCTGCGGGGAAAAATCATTAGTGAGATTATGGCGGACCATGGCATAACAGATGGTCAGGTATCCCTTACCCAACTGCAAACAATCGCCACGCCCGTTGTTGTCAAAGAACTGGAAGACTTCGGGAAAAAATTGGGCGATATCATAACAGCCATGGTGCCCATTAACAAGCTTAATACGGAACTCATTAAGCAGGCCTTATTTTTTATCAATTATAATATTAATATTCTCTCCCAAACGGTAGTTGGACCGACCTATGCAGCGAAAGGGCAAGAAACTGGACAAGCACCTAAGCGCACAGTATTTGATGCGAGAGTCTAAAGGAGTAATAATATGAGCTCAACTTTTGGAGGACTTAATACCATGGTCCGCGGTTTACATGCTCAGCAAGTCTCATTAGATACGGTTGGGCATAATGTTGCTAATGCCAATACGGCGGGATATACCCGTCAAGCTGTGGATCTGGCTACGACGACACCCGAGACAATTTACAATGGAACTAGTAGTGCGCAAAAAGGCACAGGGGTATCGGTAACGGCCATTACGAGGGCGCGGGATGCTCTTGTTGATAAACAAATGTGGAAAGAAACCTCCTCCCTTAATTATGGACAGGCGGCACAGGCTGGTTTGGCGAAGATCGAAAGCGCCTTTGGTGAGCCCAAACCCACGGGAGTGCAATCTGTTTTAAATAAATTTTGGGATTCTATACAGACTTTAGCGACCAATGCTTCAGATGTTGGTCTGCGTACTGCAGTCCGTGAACACGGTGTGGCATTAGTCAACACGGTGCAACATAGTGCCCAACAACTGAAAGACATGGTGAGTGACATTAATTCATTGCTTGATATTAAAGTCAGTAGCATCAATCAAACGGCAGCCGAGATTGGTAGCCTCAATAAACAGATTCGAAATATTGAGGCAGGTGGTATGGATCACGCTAATGATTTAAGGGATAAACGTGATTTGTTGGTGGATCAGCTATCAGCCCTTGTTGATGTGCGTGTTATGGAAACTAGGGATGGTACGTATACCATACAATCGGGAAGCATCATGTTGGTGGTGGGTGATGAAGTCAAAAAGTTGACAACAGAGACACCGACGGGCGTTGCCGCCAAGGATGCCGATTATGGCTACGAGATTAAAAATATTTCGTCTGTTGGGGATTACCAGCCGCTTAATGTCACGAATGGTGAACTGAAGGGTTTGCTTGATATGCGTGATTCTCGGCAATTTGGCGTTAAGGGTTATCTGGATAAATTGAGTACCATGAGCCAGTTTTTATTACAAGATTTCAATCAAGTCAACCGCAGTGGTTATGGCACTGACAATAGCACGAATAATAATTTCTTTGGTAAGGCAAGCGGGGTTGATCCTGATTATGCAACAGACTTAGTTTCTGGTGGCTTTACGAAAGGTGATTGGCTGGCAACGTTGAAAGTCAATCCTAGTTTATTTAATAATGCAGATGGCCTTGCCAAGATTGCGGCCAAATCCACAGGTGATCATATTGGCGTTCGCCAAAGCAACACGTTAGGTGGTGCGGGGACGATTGTTTCATCTATAGGGACATACACGAAAGGTGAAAAGGCAACTGGGGTTATGGTAAAAGCGTTTGATTCTACGCCGGGGAGTATCCTTGCCGCAACAGGTCAGATTACGCAGATCCGATATTCCACCGATGGTGGTAATAATTGGAGTACCACACCCATCACCTTATCTGGGGACGGAACTTTTGCCATTCCCATCAATGGTGTTACTGCAAAATTACAAATAGCTGATAGTATTAATAATACAGCAGGGGATTTATACAACTTTACCCTGTCGAAAGGTAATATTGCCGGTGGCGATAATGCCATACTCTTGGGTAACAAGCTAAAGAGTGATATGGCAGCTTCCCTTGGCAATGCATCTCTTGATGGTTATTATACATCTCTGATTAGTAGCCTTGGTGTGCAAAGTCAAGATGCCATACGTTTGACGGACAATCAGAAGACATTGGTGGAGCAGATTACAAGTTGGCGTGAGTCTATTTCAGGGGTTAATATGGATGAAGAGATGGCCAATATGATCAAATATCAGAAGGGGTATGCTGCATCAGCTAGAGTGCTAACCACCATCGATGAAATGCTGGATAAATTAATTAATAATACGGGTGTGGTTGGGAGATAAAGAGGTGGAAAGATGAGAATATCTAATAATATGCAGACGCACAGTTTCCTGAGTAGTCTTAATAAATCTCAGGAACGGGAGAATAGTATTCAGGAACAGTTATCCGACGGCAAAGCCATACACCGTCCTTCTGATAGCCCCGTTAGAACGGTGCGCAGTTTGCGTAATAATACCAATTTGTCACTGAATGGGCAATATGCCCAAAATCTACAGGATGCCCAATCCTGGATGAATACTACGGATGGTAGTATGTCTAGCGTGAGTACTATTATGATTAAGGCCAATGAGTTGGTGGTGAGTGCCGATGATACGAAAACGCCGGATGAAATTCATACCATTGGCCGACAGATTGATGAACTCATTAATGAACTAGTGTCCATCGGCAATACAAAAGTTGGTGATCGGTATGTCTTTGCTGGGCAAAGTGATTCGACTCAGCCTTTTGTACGTACAACGGTAAAAGACCCTAATTCCAATATAACCCAAGAAGTTGTTATTTATAACGGGGATAACAGTAAGATTTCCATGCCCACACAACAGGGGATTGCCAATCCCACTCAAGATAGTATTAATCTTACGGGGGCCGATGTTTTTGGTCCGATCACTTCGGTATATGGGCAACAAACGGTTTCGACCCTTAATCGCCTATTGGAAATAAAAAATGAAATGGGAAAAACATCAGCAGTGAGTCAAACCAATCGTGTGGGCGGTATTGGCACTGTCGGCGGTGCTTATACAGGAGCTGGTTTTACCAGTTTTGCTGTGCGGATTGATACAATTGATAATGGCGCTGCTCCTAGTGCTATTCCTAGTGCGACGGGTGTTGCTACTACGAGTACTAGCGTTGGACATGTAACGGGAGCGTCCTATTCTACAGATGGTGGCAATACATGGATCAATGTGGGAGCGGCACAAATCGATGGTGTGAGTACTCCGTCCACATCCATTATTACCTTACCCTCAGGCATAACATTTAGTATTACGGATAGTAGCAAAAATATAGCCTATTACTCCAATGCCGCGTCGGTTCCGCCCCTTATCAATGAAGATGAAGTTGGCAATCGTCATGGAGATGTGTACTCCTTCCGTGTGCCACAAACTCCTCACAAGGTGAGCCAAAGTAATGTTATGGGCGGTACGGCCACCGTGGCTGGCACTTATACTGGCAAAACTAGTAGCCCATATTCCGTATGCATTACAGGTCTCGATGCCGCAGGACAGGTTACTGGCGCAAAGTACTCAACGGATGGTGGCATTACGTGGGATGGCATTTCAACAGTTACACCAGGCAGTCCCTCAACACTTAGCTTGGCCAATGGTGTAAGTCTTAATGTTGCGGCAAACATTAAAAATATGCTGGATGATACCTACTCCTTTAAAGTGCCCCAGGGCAATGGCCCTGATGTTAAATGGTTATCGGGAGTTGCCACAGCAGAGATCCAAAATGATCATAATATGCAATTGCAAGCCCAAACTCAGTTGGGATCCCGCATGTCCATGTATGAAATGGTGGCCAATATGATGCAAGATCAAAAATTGACCATTGAGACGGATTTGTCGGAAAATGAAGATATTGATATGGCCAAAGCCATTACGGACTTTAATACCAGTAAAAACGTCTACCAAAGTGCCCTGTCAGTTGGCGCTAAGATTATGCCCAAATCTTTAGTTGATTTTCTATAGTAATAATATAAGACTGTATTAACGAGAGGTGTAGATCATGCTTATTTATTCCACTCAGTTGGGTGATATAGAGGTATCTGATGATAAGATTATAAGTTTCCCCTATGGACTACCTGGTTTTCCAGATGAGAAAAATTTTGCCTTCTTGCCATACCAAGTGGATAGTCCTTTTGCTTATCTACAATCCGTGGTTGAACCACAGCTGACCTTTCTGGTGGTTGACCCTTTTGCTTTTTTCAAGGATTATGAGTTTGAAATGAATGATCACATGGCCCAAGAAATTGAACTGGCGGCGTCTAATTTACCCCGTATTGTCAATATTGTCAGCATACCGGCCAAAACGGAAGAAATGACGACCAACCTACTAGCGCCCCTTGTCATCAATACACAAAATAATAAGGCGGTGCAGATCATTCTAGAAAAAACCGCCTATACGACCCGCCATCGCCTCTTTTCTGCAGGGATGCCACAATCGCCTAGTGAGGGGGAACCATTATAATGCTGGTTCTTACAAGAAAAATAGGTGAAACCATTGTGATTGGTGATAATATTGTCGTAAAGGTAGTTAATATTCAGGGAGACAATATTCGCTTGGCCATCGAAGCGCCGCGCGACATTAAAATTTATCGTGGTGAAATATATGACTCCATCGTAGTGGAAAATAAACAGGCTGCCATACCGAGTAAAGCAGGGGTTCTTGATATGCTGAAAGGTATTAAAACGAAGTAGTCTTACCGATAGATAAGCTCATTTTTCAGATTGCGAAGGAGGTACACCGTTTTGGAAATTAAAGCTACTAGCCCATTCGTATCGTTAGCACCGGTAGTTGCCATGAAACCTGTGAGTATAGAACATGATGTTATCCCTGCTACAAATCAGTCGATGCACAGTTCTGTACAAAATACGGATGATAAACAAAAAAATGACACTGGGGATGCTAAGAGAACGCTTAGTGAAAGTGAATTAACCAAGGTTACTGATGAATTGAACAATTTTATGGGGAAAATGAACACTGATATCAAATTTGCATGGCATTATAAGACCAATCAGTTAATGGTACAAGTAGAGGACAGCAAAACTCACAAGGTCTTAAAAGAATGTCCAGCCCATGAGGTATTAGATATGGTAGCCCGAATGAAGGATTATGTGGGCGGTTTAGTGGATAAAAAGGCATAATTCCTGGTGGAGGATTGAAATTTAGTTAGGAGGTGTTAGGATGCCTGTTAATAGTACGGGTGGGGGTGCCAGCACGAGTGGTGGTACATATGGCCTTAGTGGTTCGGGAATCGATGTTGACTCGGTTGTTGCCAAACTGATGAAAACTGAGCGTCAGCCTTATGTTAAATTACAACAAGAACAAACTGTATTAGGCTGGAAAAAAGAAGAGTATAATACTATGTACACTGGCATCAATGATTTTCGAGATAATAAGTTATTTAAATTTCAGATGCAAAGCAATTTAGCTCCTAAATCCGTGACCTCAAGCAGTAATTCAGTCCTTACGGTAACGGCGAGTAGCGATGCGGTGGATGTTAACCACAGTATAAAAGTAACACAGTTAGCCAATGCTGTCACCGAAAGCAGTAGTGCTACCATTACTACGGGCGCAAACAAACTGACTTTAGCCAGTCAGTTTGGCCTGAATGGCGCTTTTATGATGAATATTAATGGCAAACAAATCCCGGTCAATTCCAACCAAAGTATCAACGATGTGGTGAGTAGTATCAATAAGTCGGGTGCCGGCGTTGCGGCTAATTATGATGTGGCTAGCGATCGGTTTTTTCTGTATAGTAAGAGCCCGGGAGCCAATTCAAGTATTGATTTTGCGGGCAGTAGTTCACAAGGACTCAGTTTTTTGTCCAATAATTTGAAACTATCGGCCTATGTGGGCGTGGATAATAATGGTATAACCAGTAGCGCGGATACGGGAATTGTGGATGTGGCAGCTCCTTTAATCAGCCAGATGCCTGGTTTTACTGGAACATTGAATTTGAAAATTTCTGATGGTACCGTTAGCAAGGCGATTGTTATTGATACAGCAATAAATTCGACAAATGATATCATAAATCAAATAAATTCTCTCCAGAGCGGTGATGGTAAGCAACTGGCGACGGCCAGTTTTGAAAATGGCAAGTTTATCCTCAAATCTAACAATAGTGATACGACTTTAGATTTGACGACGAATGACAACAATACGCGCAACTTTTTGGATAATGGCTTGAAACTCAATACCAAAAAGGGGCAAGACGCACAGTTCAAACTTGATGGCGTTACTATGAGCCAACCCAGTAATAAGTTTACCATGGCGGGCGTGACCTATAACTTACAAGCAACAGGGACATCGGCGATCGGTATTACCAACGATATTGATAAAATCGTCGCCAATGTGAAGACCTTTGTTGAGGACTACAATAAGCAATTGGGCGCTGTATATACGAAGATTAACGAGACGCGTTATAAAGATTATGCACCCTTGACGGATGATCAAAAAACCGCCATGAAAGAGGGGGATATTACCCTATGGACGACCAAGGCTAAAAGTGGTATGCTCCATAGTGATACAATCTTGAGGACATTAGGGGAGACAATGCGGGACATTTTTAGTCGCAATGTTTCCGGGTTGAACAGTCAATATAATAATGCGGCGAGCATTGGAATTACGTCTAATGACGATTGGATGGAAAACGGCAAATTATATATCGATGAAGAAAAACTAAAAAAGACATTGCAGGATGATCCTGATGTTGTGTACAAAATTTTTGGCACGACAAATAGTGTACCAGCATCACAGGGCCTGGCCATCCAACTAAGTGGCGTCATGAAAACCACAGCCGACCAAATCGTTAAGGAAGCCGGAATCACCGCATCCGCCACCAGTGATGTAACAAGCACGATTGGTCGACAGTATAAAGAATATGCTACCAATATTGATGAGCTAAATACTAAGTTGGCATCGAAAGAACGTCGGTATTATAGTCAGTTTAATAGTATGGAAACGGCTCTCAGCAAACTAGGCCAACAAAGTTCATCCTTATCATCCATGATGGCCAATAACTAATCTAAGTTGAATCAGTAATGCTTTTTGTAGATCTAAAAAATCAGGAGGAATTGTCATGAATGCTACGGATACTGCCAATGCTTATAAACGACAGCAAATTATGACTGCGTCACCAGAGGAACTAACACTCATGCTTTACAACGGAGCTATCCGTTTTGTTACAGAAAGCATTCTGGCTATTGAAGCGCAGAATATGGAAAAAGCCCATACTGCGAATATGAAGGCTCAAGCCATTGTTCATGAATTTATGGTGACAACGGATATGAAACATGAAATATCTAAAAATTGGGTATTGCTAGACGAATATATATTGCATTGCCTCATTCAAGGCAATATAAAAAAAGATATTGTTCAGTTGGAAGAAGCCAAAAGATTGCTAGTAGAATTTCGGGATACCTGGTTCCAAGCCATGAAACTGGTGCGTATGGACAAGGCTGTAGGTAAGTAACTTGGATACCTTATTAGTAAGGTTAAAGTGGGAGGATTATCTGTTTTTAACAATTGAAATGAAAAAATTTCTAAAGCGGCATGATTTACCAATGTTTTTTTCATTGGTAGAGCAACGGGAAACCTTACAAGGCCAATTAGAACAAATCTCAGATAAAGCCTATAATGCCTCACCAGACGGGAGAGAAATGTTAACAAAAGTTCAACAAGCCAATCAGGAAATGATGGACCAGTTTCATTTTATCTTTAATGTGATGAAGAAACAAAAAGATGTGTCCCAGACTTATGAAGGTATGGCTAGTACGAAGGGGAGCTTTATCAATAGGAATACGTAAGAAAAAATATATTTTTTATTTTTTGTAAAATACTATTAATATTATTGCCAAACAGTACGATAGATTATTAGGACTCATAAATACATCTTAATTCATGACCGGCCGGAATGAATCAATATGTAGTAGGGTACAGAGAGTGGGCAAGGATGCCCACTATAAAAATCAGGGAGGAATTATACTATGATTATCAATCAGAATCTTTCAGCGTTAAACACATTCAATTCCTTAAGCAAAAATACAGCAAATACTGGTAAATCCATCCAACGGTTATCCACTGGTCAACGTATCAATAGTGCTTCTGATGATGCAGCAGGTCTTGCTATCTCAGAAAAAATGAGAGGCCAAATTAGTGGTTTGAAACAATCTTCCAGCAATGCGCAAGATGGTATTTCCATGTTGCAGACAGCTGAAGGTGGTTTGGATCAAACTCATAGCATTCTGCAAAGAATGAGACAATTGGCAGTTCAGTCAGCTTCTGATACGAATACTGCTGATGATCGCAAAAAAATTCAAGGTGAAGTAGATCAGTTGGCTAAGGAAATCACTCGTATTTCCAATACAACTGAATTTAATACTCAGAATCTTTTAGCTGGTGGACTTAGCGATACGTTCCATATTGGTGCTAATGCTGGTCAGAATCTATCCGTATCTGTTGGCGCTATGGATGCTCAGTCCTTGGGTGTGGCAAGTCACATCGCTCTTGCTAACGATGTAACTGCCAATGGCACTGGTTTAAATATTACTTCCGTAGCTAGAGGACTAGCAGCATCCAATGGTTATACCATTAAAGTTGCTACCAACGTTGCTAGTGCCACGACCATTACAACAACATCTCAGGCTGATACTGGTAATACTTCCAAATTGGTAATCACAGGTACTTCATCTTTCAGTGGAACGGCTGACACCAATTATTTGGTTAAAGTTGCGAGTGTTAATAACACAGCTGCCGCTAATGATGTTAGTTCAATCTCTTATTCCAAAGATAACGGCATCAGCTGGAATACAGTCAATGGTGATTTAAAAGCTGCCGCTGGCGTTAAAATCGATGGTATGACAGTTCATTTGGATACAGCAACTGCCTCAACAGCTGCTACAACAACGACGACGACGACTCCAGCAACTGGAACAACTCCAGCAACGACAACGACCAAAACAGTTGCATCAAATCTTGGGAAATATACAGTTGGCGATCAATATAGCTTCTCCACAAAAGCTGCTGTTGCCAATATGCAATTGAAACTTGATGGTGTCAATGTTGGCGCATCTGTTAATGTTCATAAAGGTGATACTGCTTCAACGATTGGTGATAATTCAACAGGCCAAACGGTTAGTGTACAATTTGATTACAACAACTTGGGTACAGGCGATGCTGCTCTTGGTGTTAAGCATACCGATTCTACTTCTGCTTCTGTAAACCAAGGCGAAGTAACTAGCCAAGCAATTGTAACAGCTGGTATTGATATTAGCACTCAGAGAAGTGCTAATGATGCGATCACTACAATTGACAAAGCTATTAATACGGTATCTCAACAACGTTCACAAATCGGTGCTTACCAAAACCGTTTGACGAACACAATTGATAACTTGAATACTTCCAATGAAAACATAACTGCATCTGAATCACGTATCCGCAGTGTAGATATGGCTTCTGAGATGAGTAACTACCAAAAGAACAATATTCTACAACAGGCTGCAACTTCCATGTTGGCAAAAGCCAATCAACAGCCACAATCAGTTCTTCAGTTACTACAAGGTTGATACCAAGGCTTATCGAGACTCTGGATTATCCAGAGTCTCTTTTTTACTATATTAGGTGCCTGTAATGTAGATTGTATAGAGTCTTTTTTACTTAACCAATCCAAAGTACAGAGTTGGTTACGATATATGGAAAAACTGTACAGAATCTATATTGACAGATAAATACGAGGAGATATTATTATTATGAAACTAAGCATTGGTATGATGGTCAAAAATGAGTCACACAATCTGGAACGTTGCTTACAAAGCTTGCAGCCCCTCCTCAGTGCTGTTGATTCGGAATTAATTATTGTGGATACTGGCTCGGAAGATGATACGGTAGCCATCGGGAAAAAATATACAGATAAGATCTATTTTCATCCTTGGAATAATAATTTTTCTGAGATGCGTAATATAACCATTAGTTATGCTCAGGGAGAGTGGTTCTTAGTCATTGATGCGGATGAAGAATTGCAAGACACTTTGCCTCTCATTGATTTTCTCCATTCTTCAGCGACCCAAGAGTATAGTGCCGTCGCCATAACGTGTAAAAATATGGTGAAAGAAAACGACCTCACTGATTATGCCTTATTATCAACTATTCGCATGTTTAGAAATGATGGTTTTTTTCATTATGAGGGTGCGGTGCATAACCAGCAGGTTTTTAGAGGTCAGGCCATTCAACTCCCAGTCACACTATTACATTATGGCTATATCCTCAATGACAAGGAATTAATGGAACGCAAGTTTATTCGCACCGGCGCTATTTTACGCACGGAATTGGCAAAGGATCCTGAGAATATTTACTATTGGTACCAATTATCAGCTACCTATGCCATGCATAATGATGTTGTTGAAGCCATTCAATATATTGAAAAAGCCTATCAATTATTCGCTAGTCAAGAAAATCCCCAAAAATGTATGTTTGTGTTTACCCACATGGCGTTAATGTACCAGGTGGCCCACAATTATAAAAGGGTGGAAGAAATCTGTCTCGAGTCCTTAGAGATAAAAGATGGCTATCTTGATATCTATTATTATCTCGCAGAAGCCCAAGCTTTATTAGGAAAAAGCCAGGATGCTATTAAAAATTATGAAAAATATCTAGCACTACTCGCCACTTATGAACATCTGGAAGAAAAAGACACATCCATTATTGAATATACGGTGAAAAATGAAGAAATTGCCTATCGTAACTTGGTGAACATGTATAAATCTATGGAAGATTATGAGCGGGCTTTACTATTGTCCAAGAAGCTAACGTCTGCAGAATTAATCCAAGATAATATGGGCAACCTAATCTTTTTGTACATCAAATTGGATCAATATGAGGAGTTAGGCCACTATTATGGGCAAGTTCTTACAACCGAGGACCGGACCTTATTCTATGAGCAGTTAGAACAAACTAAAAAAGAATTTGGGACGGATGTCCGAATCAAAGTGGCCGAAGTTTTTTGCCACCTCCATGATTCCTATGGTTTGTTGAGCAAAATGATCATGGAAGACGCGACAGGGGGCTTTTCTGAAAAAACATTGGCAGCCATTCAGCAACTGGATTTTTCCAAATTGCCCTTGTACTGTAGCCCTATCATGTACTATTTGCTGAAAGGCCACTATCCCTTGGCAAAGGTGCTCACCAATTTTAAGGAAATTTGGATTAGTGGTTTATTTGATCAGTTGGTGGAACAATATGATGATTTGAGCGTAACCTTATATGCCTATTTACAACAATACACACCCGACAATACCATGAGTGAATATAAATTAAGTAAAGCCTTATGCCGTTATGTTTTGCTTCTTGATCAATTGGCTAATCATGAATATCAGGATGTTTTTGCTCGCTATATAGGGGATGGTATCTCCTATATGCAATTGCTTTACCATTCTTCCATACTTGACAATGGGTTGGTTTATGAAGTTAAAAATGACGAGGAAGTTTTTCTGATTTATATGTATCAGGCTCAATGTTATAAAACCTGTGAGTTGTCCCAGTATTTTAATTACTTGCGACAGGCTTTGGCCGCTTTCCCCCGGATGAAAAAAGGTATTGAGTTATTGCTGACGGTTGTACAGGCCGATGAACAAAGTAACAATGATGAGCTCGAGCACTATAAAATTCAATTAAAAAACACAATCAAACAATTGATTAATAGTGGTCAATTGCAGGATGCCCTAGCACTTATTTGTGAATATAAAAGTGTTGTGCCCCATGACATGGAGATCTTATTATTAGAATCCCAATTAGTATTAAAACAATCTTAAGTCTTGGACGATTCAATCTTTAGCTAGAAGGTAGGGTAGTATGACTGAAAGTTTGCAAATGATAAGAAGGCAATTGAAAGATAATATCATGGTAATGATTAAAAATGGCAAAGAACAAGAAGCTCAAGTCTTGTTGGACCAATATGGTAAGATGGTAATCCATGATCCAGAAGTTTTTGCCATACAAGAGATGATCCATGTTCATGATGGACATTTGCCAGTCGACACAGCTGGGATCGTCAAGAAAAAAATGGTATTTTTTGTTAAGCAAGGGTTAGATAGTTTTTTGACGGATGTTATCGCTGCCCTATCGTCCCATGGATATGATACGAAAAAAGTCATTGTGACCCAGTACCAGCAAATTGATGAGGAAATAATCGGAGCGGATATTTGCTGGTTTGAATGGTGTGATGATCTCATTATTTATGCCAGTCAATTAAGTACGCTACAGGGGAAAAAGGTGATCTGTCGCTTACATAGTTATGAAGCCTTTACGGATCAGCCGGAACAAGTGCACTGGCGTAACGTAGATCAAGTCATTTTTGTGGCAGAACATATCCGAGCTGTGGTCTTGGAGAATGTAAGTTCTTTAGCAAAAGAAAAAACCGTGATTATTCCCAATGGTATTGACCAAACAAAATATCATTTCGCGGAGCGAAAAGCAGGCTTTAACATTGGGTATGTGGGTTATATTAACTACAAAAAAGGCCCCATGTTGCTGTTGCATACCTTTAAGGCCATTTATGATCAGGATCATCGCTATAAACTGTATATCGCCGGTAACTTTCAAGATCAGCGTGATGTTTTATATTATCGGCAAATGATACACGAAATGGGTTTGAGTAACAATGTCATTTATGAGGGCTGGCAAGATGATGTAAATCAGTGGCTGGAAGACAAAAATTATCTTATTTCCACCAGTGTCTTAGAAGGACATCCCTTTTGTATTATGGAAGCCATGTCCAAAGGGATAAAACCTTTGATTCATAATTTTGTTGGTGCTAAAGGCATCTATCCAGAAAAGTACATTTGGAACACAATTCCAGACTGTATCAAAATGCTCGACAGTCCTTGTTATAATTCCACGGAGTATCAACAGTTTATCGCCGACAATTATTCCATACAGCTGCAAAATGAAAAAATACGGGGTCAGGTTTGACTTATTTTTAAAAAACCGTGCTCTCCGTCTCTCCGCAGACAGAAGTGACGGTTTTTCTGTCTGTCCCTTTAATTGTATATCAAATGCTAGATAGTAGGATGTGATTTTTTATGAAGATACCTCTCGTTGATTTGCAACAACAAGTGCAAAGTTTGAAAGTGGAGATTTTAGATAAAACAGGGGAACTTTTGGATCGAGCAGCCTTTATTATGGGCGCTGAAGTGCAGGAATTGGAAGAGTCATTTTGTGCTTATTTGGAGGTGAAACATGCCATCGCTTGTAACAGTGGCACGGATGCCTTACTTCTGATTTTAGAAGCCATGGGAATTGGTCCAGGAGATGAGGTTATTACCACCCCCTTCACTTTTTTTGCCACTGCCGAGTGTATTTCCCGCGTGGGGGCCGTGCCTGTTTTTGTGGATGTTGATGTTGATACCATGAATATGGATGTTAGTAAAATTGAGCAAGCTATTACAGCTCACACGAAGGCCATTTTGCCCGTCCATATTTTTGGGCAGCCAGCTGAGATGGAGTCTATTTTAGAGATTGCACATCGGTATCATCTCTTTGTGATTGAAGATGCCTGTCAGGCAATTGGTGCAACCTATACCTTCGCTGATGGTACAGTGAAAAAAGTCGGTAGTATGGGCCATGCCACGGCCTTTTCTTTTTATCCCACGAAAAATCTCGGTGCTTACGGTGATGGTGGGATGATAACGACTATTGACGATAAGCTGGCCCAGATTGTGGCAGCATTAAGGGTCCATGGTAGTGGTAAAAATGGTAAAAAGGCCTATGAACAGCTCACCGGTGAAGTGGTGGAGTTGGAATTTGGCCAAACAGAAGGGACCAATGCTACGGTTTATGATCCTACTAAATATTATAATTTTCTTATTGGCATGAATAGTCGCTTAGATGCCATGCAAGCGGCTATTTTGCAAATTAAGATGAAGCATTTAGATAATTGGAATCGGGCGCGACAAGTTTTGAGCCTGAGATATACACAGGAGCTGGCCAAGGTTGGGTTATTAGGCAATGATTTTCTGATCCCACAGGGACTATCGGATAAGGTTACATCTGTATATCATTTGTATATTGTAAAATGTGAATGTCGGACCCAACTGTCTTTGTATTTAAATCAACACGGTATTGCCACCGGAACCTATTATCCTGTACCTTTACATTTGCAGAAGGTTTACCAAATGGGTAAATACAACTTGGGCTATGGCCTAGGTGATTTGCCTCAGAGTGAATGGCTGAGTCACAGAACCATGGCATTGCCACTTTTTCCCGAAATGACAGAAACCCAGCAAGATTATATAATAGCGAATATTAAACAATTTTATGCTAAAAGAGGATAAAAAATGGAAAAACAATATTTTGTACATCAATCTAGTTATGTGGATGAGCCTTGTTCTATTGGCAAAGGCACGAAAATTTGGCACTTCACTCATATTATGTCGGGATGTGAAATTGGCGATAATTGCAATATTGGACAAAATGTGGTGATCTCAGGCCAGGTTGTCTTAGGAAGTAATGTTAAAATCCAAAATAATGTTTCAGTCTATACGGGGGTAATTTGTGAAGATGATGTGTTTTTAGGACCTTCGTGTGTATTTACCAATGTGATGAATCCGCGCAGTCATGTAAGTCGGAAGAATGAGTATCAGACGACATTACTCAAACGGGGTGCGACCGTTGGTGCCAATGCCACCATTGTTTGTGGGCACACCATTGGGAAATACGCTTTTGTTGGTGCTGGCACCGTCGTGACGAAGGATGTGCCGGATTATGCTGTGGTCGTGGGCAATCCAGCCCGGTTAGTCGGTTGGATGTGCCAGTGTGGGGAAAAAATTCATTTTAAAGAGAATATTGGGGTATGCCCAGTATGTAGCAAAAAATATGCTAAGATGGATCATTGTGTGAGAGAAGTAGCACTATGAAAGAAAAATTACTGGGAAAAATTCAAGATAAAACGGCTGTGCTCGGGGTCATTGGGCTGGGTTATGTTGGTTTGCCCTTAGCAGTGGAAAAGGCCAAGATGGGTTATCAGACCATTGGTTTTGATGTGCAAGAGCAAAAAGTTGATATGGTGAATCAGGGACAAAATTATATTGGGGATATTGTTCCTGAGGAGTTAACGAGAGTGGTTAGTAGTGGAAAATTACGCGCGACGAAAGATTTCTCCTTTATTAAAGAGGTAGACTGTGTCGCCATTTGTGTCCCTACGCCCTTAGATATTTATCAGCAACCGGATGTCTCGTATGTGATCCAATCAACGGAAGATATTGCCCGTTATCTTCACCCAGGGATGTTGATTGTCCTGGAGAGTACGACCTATCCTGGCACAACGGAAGAGATTGTTAAACCCATTTTAGAAAAAACAGGACTCAAGGTGGGAAAAGATATTTATTTAGCTTTTTCTCCAGAACGGGTGGATCCTGGTAATGTTTTCTATAATACTAAAAATACACCCAAGGTTGTTGGTGGTAGTACCCCCGATTGTACTGAGGTGGCTGCGACCTTGTATGAGAAAATTTTAGAAGGCGCCGTTCATCGCGTCTCTAGCCCGGCAGTTGCCGAAATGGAAAAAATCTTGGAGAATACTTTTCGTAATATTAATATTGGATTGGCCAATGAAATGGCCATTCTTTGCCATAAGATGGGGATCGATGTATGGGAAGTTATCGACGCTGCTAAGTCTAAACCCTATGGTTTTATGGCTTTTTATCCAGGGCCGGGTGTGGGTGGACATTGTATCCCCATTGATCCTTTTTATCTTACCTGGAAGGCACGAGAATATGGTTACCATACACGACTCATCGAGACGGCTGGTGAAATCAATAATTTTATGCCCGAATTTGTGCTCGAGCGTAGTATGAAAATTTTAAATGGTTTTGGTAAGGCCTTAAAGAATGCCAAGGTGTTGGTGTTGGGTGTTGCTTATAAACAAGATATTGATGATGTACGTCAGTCACCAGCCCTAGACGTTATGGAAAATTTGCGAAAAAATGGGGCACAATTGAGTTATAATGATCCTTTTATTTCTAGTTTTTCCTATAAGGGGTACAGTTACACCGGGGTGGGTCTAACCGTAGATAGTTTGCGGGCCGCAGACTTAGTTATTTTGCTGACGAAACACACTGTATACGATTATGAACTCATTCAAAAACATGCTCAAATGATTTTTGACACGAAAAACGCATTTAAAGATGTGTTGCACAGGAAAAATATTGAGAAGTTATAGAGGATAAAAAATGAGAAAACTGAAATTCGCAATTGTTGGTTGTGGGCGTATTGCCTATAAGCATGTGGAAGCCTTGGTACATAATCATCTGCAGGCTGAATTAGTGGCAACGTGTGATGTGGTTTTGGCACAGGCGGTCATTAAGGCTCAAGAATATGTGGATAAAATGCAAAATTTATCACTGGATGTGATCATGCCGCAAACGTATACTGATTATCAACAGCTTTTGCAGACAGATGTTGATATTATCGTGGTTGCTACCGAGTCCGGTAAGCATGCTGGGATTAGTTTGGCTTGTTTGCAAGCGAACAAACATGTCATCGTGGAGAAACCCATGGCCCTATCAACCAAAGATGCTGATGCCATGATTGCTTGCGCTGAAGAACATGGGGTTAAGTTATGTGTCTCAAACCAAAATAGATTTAATGTACCCGTTCAAAAACTTCGAGATGCGGTGGAAAACGGGCGTTTTGGGCGAATTTTCGCTGGTAATGCGCGAGTTTTATGGAATCGGAACCAAGATTATTATACCCAAGCCCCATGGCGCGGAACCTATGCCCAAGATGGTGGTTGTCTCATGAATCAGTGTATTCATAATATTGATTTACTCCAGTGGATGTTAGGGGGCGAAATTGCTGCCGTACAAGGTATGACTGCTAATTATCTGCATCCATATATTGAAATGGAGGATTATGGCAGCATTCAAATCCAGTTTAAAAATGGAGCCATTGGCAATGTGGAGGGGACTGTCTGCATCTATCCTCGGAATTTAGAAGAAACCTTAACAATTTTAGGTGAGAAGGGTACTGTGGTCATTGGTGGTCCGGCTCTAAATAAGATTTTGGTTTGGCAATTTGCTGATGGCCAAGACGATTTGCTCCAGATTCAAGAAGAGTGTAATCAGGATATTGACAATGTATATGGCGCAGGACATACGCCCTTATACGCTGATATGATCAACAGTATCCAGCAAGAACAGCAGCCCCTCATTCATGGTGCCGAAGGCAAAAAGTCCATGTCCATCATTCTCCACGCCTATCTCTCCAGTCGCCAGCAACAGCGCATTACATTCGGCAAACAAGACATTGACATGATAAAAATAAAGTAAATTTATTACTCATACCAGTCATCGCATCCTAGTGGGTGCGTTAGGATTGGTCAAAAAAGGCTGGTCGCTTATGAAAGCGCCAGCCTTTTAGTTACCTGCCATGCTTACGCACGAGCTTTCGATAAATGATGGACAACAAAAGTTCCCAGAAAAATAACGATCAAGGTAGAAAAGAATACAACTTGACTTACATGATAGTCAAAAACCGAGGCCATCATTTTCGTACCAATGATACCAATGATAATATACGCCGTTGTCTCTAGTTCTGGATAATGATCGATTAAGGTTAAGAAAATCTGCGCGACCCCGCGCATCATCATCACACCAAAAATACCGCCTAAGTATAATACCCATATTTGATCACTGACACCAAAAGCGGCCAGCACACTATCAATACTAAAAGCAATATCCATGATTTCCACAGCTAGGACGGTACGCCAAAAACCATGTGGTACATCTGGAATTCCCTCTTCTTCTTCTTCTTTCTTCTTAAGAAAGAATTGTAATGACATCCACAATAGATAGAAAGCACCAGCGGCCTTTACCCACCAAATTTGTATCAAATAAGTTCCTAGTCCAATAGCGACAAAACGGAACAGATAGGCACCCAATATGCCATAAAACAAGGCTTTTTTCTGCTGATTTTTCGGTAAATGTTTTACCATAATAGCTAGTACTAAGGCATTATCAGCTGATAATAGTCCTTCTAATACAATCAAGCTACCAATAACAGCCCAATTCACGGGATTGGAAATGACGCCTAGCAACTCTGCCATATTAAAAAAGTGAGAATAATTTGCTGTAATCCCTGTTAAAAATTCAATCATGTTGTCCTACTCCCTCTGTAATTTAATAACGTCTTTATTCATATTATGTCCATAGATACGAACAAAGACGTTACCTACTTGCTGAAAATTTATTGGCGATTGTCTATGCTACGTTTAAACCAAAATTAGCACATAAGGCTGCTAAACCGCCTTTAAAACCACTACCAATGGCATTAAACTTCCACTCAGTACCATTACGATAAATTTCCGCAACGATAATGGCTGTCTCCACAGAAAAATCTTCACCCAAGTCATAACGGATGAGTTCAGTGCCACCTTCTTCATTGAAAACACGAACATAGGCATTGTTCACTTGTCCAAAACTTTGTTTACGAGCCTCAGCATCATCGATGGTAATGGTAAAGGCTATTTTATCAACATCAGCGGGAATGAGGGCGAGATCCATTTTAATTTGCTCATCATCACCATCGCCAGCGCCGCTACGATTATCGCCAGTATGCACGAGGGCACCCTGAGCACCTTTGGTGTTATTATAAAAAACGAAATCTTTTTCATCTTTCACTTTGCCTGAAATCCCTAGAACAAAGGCCGAGGCGTCCAAATCAAAATCCTTGCCGCCATCATACTTATTGATATCCCAACCCAGTCCGATCACAATTTTTTTGAGACCAGGATTGGTTTTTGTTAAATCTACCTTTTGACCTTTACTTAAACTTACAGCCATAATATCCTCCTTATTTTCACCAGGCTGTTTATAAACGCCCATCTGCGTTGTTACTCCTGCGCGCGCTCACTTCACGTACTGATGTACTGTTCCGTTCACGTGCTCGTCGCGCCTAGCATCTGGGCATTTCTAAACAGCCTTACCTATCCTTACGACACTAATCGAGAACTTGTCCAACTACGTTGTACTCGCACTGGGGTTTTTATGTATATTTTCCCACTACAGCGCTAATGGAAACATCTTGTGTACTTTCGCCAAGAGCTGCAAATTTCCACTCTCCTTGATGGCGATACACTTCACCGACAATCAGTGCCGTTTTTCCAGCATAACTTTCAGTCAAATTATACCTGGTTATTTCCTGCATATTAGCCTTGTTGACCACGCGAATAAATGCATTTTTAATCATGCCGAAGTCTTGCTGGCGTTTCTGGCAATCATAAATATTCACGACAAAAAGTATTTTATGCACATCATTAGGGACTTTATTTAACTGAATTAAAATTTGCTCATCATCACCATCACCCCCACCAGTACGGTTATCCCCTAAATGGGTGACGCTACCGCAAGGGCTTTTTAGGTTATTAAAGAAAATCATATGTTCTTTGCGCGTAAACTTTCCATTCCCATCTAATAGTAACACAGATGCATCACAATCAAACTCGGCTTTTTTACCACCAAATAAGCCACCAAGAAATCCACTGCTTGCTTGTTCTGCTGGATCCCAACCCAGTCCAACAATGAGTTCTGAAAGCCCGGCAGTACCTTTGGTTAAATCAATCTTTTGTCCTTTTTGTAAACTGATTGCCATCATCGTTCTCCTTCGAAATCATAAATTTTCATAGAGTTTATAAAATAGTAACGGACTGTATACTGCTTGTCCTATCGAAAGAAGGTGTTTAGTCTTTACCCAGCCAATGAATTGAAATTCAATTATTGAAAATCTTTTCATGTGGTTTTATTTACCTCTTGTTTCGATATCAACATCATAACACATAGTTTTAAAAACTACAAGAGGGGTAACCCCTAAATCTAGTTATTATATGCATGATATCTAATAATAATAATTTTGACAGCTAGCATTTAAAAATAATATAATGTCATGAGAGGTGTTGAACAATGGAGATTACAAAAGCTATTTTAGAAGAATTCGCGAGAAAACTGCTTGATAATGAACTTAAAGTGGAGGATATTCCTTCGATCAAACAGTATGCCGATCAAGTAACAGAGTTATTAAATAGCAAACTACACCATCGTCGCAAAGGTGATGAATCGAGTATTGCCATCAGTAAATCCATGATTAATAATTACACAAAAAATGGCTTACTTAACCCGTCTGATAAAAAGAAATATGATAAGAACCACATTATCTTGTTAAGCCTAATCTATCACCTTAAACAAGTTCTATCCTTGGATGATATTAAAACTATTTTTAATCCCATACTAAAAAATTTAGAGGTATCAGAAGTAAAAGAATCCATGATCTCTCTTGACGATATCTATAAAGCCTTTTTAGAATTTCAAAAGGAAGAACTCGTTGATACTTGTAATGATTTTGAGGATCGATTTAATCGCGTCTGCCAAAAAATCAATAATCCTTTCGAAAATCATGGTAGTAAAGATATGATTGAAAAGTTTTTAACCGTATTATTATTAGTAGCCGAGGCTACCGCCGCCAAACAATTGGCCGAAGAAATGATTGATACCTATTTCAAGAGTTAGCGGGGGGGCAGGTTTGACTTATTAGGAAAAATTGACTTATTGAGTGACGTGAGATCCGGGATCACGCTTCGTGTTCGTAAAATAAGAGCTTATATAAGCAGTACAGTTATTTGATTGTACTGCTTTTTTGGGTATAATAGGGTAAGCTGAGCATGTTAGGTATTGTGGGGAGGGATGGATATGAAAATAAGTCAATTTTTTAATAAGTCAAACCTGATCCTCTATTTGGCGTCGCATTCTTTGCAGACCATTTCTTTGATGGAAATCGAGAGGTTGCTACCAGGGGGAGTGAAATATGGAGATTTTGTCGGTGTGATGGAGGAGCTGATGGCCGAAGGGGTGTTGGTTCCCATTGGAGCTCATGGGACCAATCAGGCAAATCCCCCGTTGCCAAATGGCTACCGCATAAAGAAACAACGGTTGAAGGCTGGTTTTTTTGAAGAAATACGCAGTCGTCAGCTTTTTTTACATCCTCGTAAAGACAGCAAGGCATATGAAGAGTTTTGTGGGTGCTTTTCAGTTGCGGATCAGCAGAGGATTGCAACTTTGTTTGCCCATCAGGGTTATTATCCTCAAGAAGCCCTATCCGGGCGAGAATTACAAGATATGGGGAGGGCAATTTGTTGGAAGGATATTTAGTTGATACAACCAAGGGGTTTGGCGAGCGGTCAAAAAGATTGGCCATCTTTACGCCCTTATTTTTGTTAAAGGGCAAACGAAAAATGGCCACGCTCCCCTTTGAGATAGATTGGTTTAATATGGGGTTGCTCACCTTATTATTTTTCTTTGAAAGTAAACTTCATCGTCAGGGGAAAAAAGGTCGCCTGGAGCTTGCCGACTATTTATATGAAGTGACACAGGCGCAGATTGGGGCCCAACGAGAAAAGTATGATCTGATTGCCGACACCATTATTGATGGCTTTCGTGATCCCATGGGGCGGCGGCATACAGAGTCTTTTTTTAATTGGGAGACGGGTGAGACGGAGGAGTTTCAGTTTTCGATTTTGAAAACAGACGCCTTTGATCAGGAAAATAATCGACAATATTTTACTTTAGATGAAGATGGTCTAGAACTCATTTTTGCCACCAAAGAATATTTTAGTGAATTTCGTATTTCAATTGCTCAGCTACTCATTCGGAAACAACTGGAAAAAGGTGAGTTTGCTAGTGCTTTACATGAAATTCATGAAATGCGGATTGCAGTGCAGACACTAAGGGATCATATTCATCGTCTGGGGCTAGAGGTAACGCGCAATATTATTTCCGATGATACCTATGGGAAGTATGTGAAAATCATTGAGAGTGTGTATGAACGGCTGACACGCGAAGACCAAGAGTTTCGGGAACTGTATGCTTTTGTGAAAGAAACTAAGGGGAAAATGCAGTTTGAGAATCAGCAACGGGTGGATGAGGATGCTCGTTTGCAGATTGCTCAGGTTGCCATTGAACTGGGCGAAGTGCATCAGATGCATCAAAACTTGTTATATGGAGCCATGCAACTAAAAAATAAAGCATTGGAAGCAGCGCGCCAAGCCTTGTTTTCAGCGGGCATTCAACGCTTTAATTTTGATCAGGAAATTGTTTCCCGCATCACATCATCACCCTTGCCACCACAGGCTGTGACAGGCCTGGCTCATCCCTTTACTCGTTTACATCAAGAGACAAGTTGGTCATTATTTGCCATGTTTTTTGAGCAACGTTTGCAACGGGGCGGTAAAGATGAGGAAAGTGTAGCTTATCCTACCCTAGATGATGGGGAAGTCTATCAACATGCCATTGAGCAGGAAGAAAATTTTCGGGTCATCATGGAGTGCATTGTGGGGCTATTAGATGGGAAAGATGCCATGGAACTCAAAGAGATGGTGCCGAGATTGCCCGCTCATATTCTTGCCCATCGTTCTTTTTATGATTTTTGGCTGCTGCTCCATCAGCGTAGTCCCATTAAGAAAGGTATGGGAGAAGGGCGGCATGTTCTTGATAAAGCCTTGGCCTTATTAGGTGATGAGCAGGTAGAAGTGACAGAATGTGCAGGTATTTTACAAATTACTGAGCAATATTCCATACAAAATATGTATTTTACCAGGCGGAGGGGATAACCATGCAGTATGAACAGCAACATATTATCAAAGCTTTTCAGTTATATAGTCGCTTGGCAGTCCAAGGGTCTATTGAGCTAGAAGATGTAGAGTGTTATTTAATGAATGAGGACATACAAAGTCTGCTGGAACAGTTTGTCCGTGAGGTGGATGCTATTTTGGTTCATGCTGGTGATGTGATTTATTTGGTACCCATTACCGGATTATCGCCTTTTCATATTAAAAATGAACAAATTCGCCGGGAGTTTGGTGCCAATGCTGTTAATGCCGATGTATACATGATGTATTTTGTCATGTTAATTTTTATTGGAGAATTTTATAATAGTTATCAGTCGGGGGAGACCCAGCGAGATTTTCTCATTATGAATGAATGGCTTGACGTTGTGAATACGCGGGTTGAAACCTTGGGGCAACATACACCAGAAGAACTTACCCAATGTGGTGAAGAACTACAGTATAATTGGCAGAGTATTTTGGAGAAATGGGATGCCTTAAATGATTTGAAAGAATCGGCGGCCAGTCAGAAAGGCAATACGGTTAGTCGTTTAAGCTTTTTACATAAAGTATTGCAGTTTATGCTGAAAGAAAAAGTTGTTAGTGAAATTGGTCCTGGGGAATATGCTCTTACGGAAAAGACGAAGACCATTGTACAACGCTATTTTATGGAATTTGACTATAATCGGGGGATTTTGCAGTTTATGTATCAGTATGATGAGAGGAAGGATGAGCAGCATGCCGACCATCGCTAGAATTCGCTTTGCTAATGTAGTCTACGAAAATCGACAAAAACGATACAATGATGAAATTTTTACCTTTGATGGTCATAATGGTGCTATTTTGCTAGAGAATGGTGGTGGGAAAACCGTCTTTGTTCAGACCTTGTTACAGGTGGTGATTCCTCATCTGAGTTTAGCAGGTCGCAAGATTAAGGATACGTTGGTGTTGGCCCAATCCCCCGCACATATTGCTGTGGAGTGGATTTTGCATGAGCAACCAAGGGTTTATGGCCTGACCGTTGTTACTTTATTTTTGAAAAACGAAGAATTACATTCTTATAAATATACCTATCGTTATGGAGCCGGTGATCAGCAAAATATTGCCCAGTTGCCCTTTACGGTTTGTGATGCTGTGGGGCGCAAACGAGGGGCTACGGCAGAAGAAATGCATGATTATTATTTGCGCATGAATGAACGCTCGGTGAGTGCCAAATTATTTAATGATATTTCCGATTACACCAAATATCTGGAGACTAATTTTAAGCTGGTAAATGAAGAATGGATATCCCTGGCCACCATTAATAGTGGTGAAGGTGATGTAGCCAAGTTTTTTGAAGCCTGTAAAACAACCAATGATTTGGTGAACAAACTCCTGATTCCTACTGTATTATTGGGGATGAAGGGAGACGATAAAGCTAGCTTTACCGAGATCTTTGAGGAAAAACGGACTAATTTGCGTAAGTCCAAACAACTGAAACGACAAATTCAAGAACATCAGGCCGTGGAAGAGCAAATTAGCCGTATGATGGGAATTTATAAAGAGCAACATGAGCAAGAAGACCATTTTTATGCCCTACAACAACAGGGAAAAAGTTTTTATGAAGAAGCCAAGAGAAGGGAACATGAATTGGCTGGGCAATTGGTAGTCATAACAGCCAACAAACAGTCCTTAGAGTGTGAAAAAAAATTACTCTATGAACAAACCGAGTCTTTAGGCATTGCTGAACGGCGTCAGCAAGAGGAGATAGCTCTTGAGGGATATAGTCTTAAGCAAGTGGCTTATCAGCAGTGTGCTGATAAGTTGGTTATCTTAGAACAAGAAAAAGAAACCTTGGATTATTTGCGGGACAAGCAAGACCGAGATAGTAAAGGCGCCCAGATTAAAGAGGAAGAAGATAACCTAGGTATACAGGAGAAGCAACAAGATAGTGAGCTTTTGGTTCAGCTACAGAAGGTACATTGTCAGCTCCGAGGCATTTATGATCAAAAAGAAGTTTTATACCGCCAGAATCTAGTTGACTTGGAGACTCAGTCAAAGATAACACGGGATGAAATTCAGCAGCGAGCACGGGTGATCAAAAAGCAAGATGCTCTACGTCAAGAGGTTGAACAGCAAGGCATCAAGCACAAAACATTGATTGACCTACTAGAAGCTGAGGAAAATAAGATAGCTTTGCAGATTTTGGCTAATGTACGGGAGCAACAGGTGGGAACAGAACTGGTTAAATGGAAACAAGATACTCAGTATGTACAACAATCCTTGGCTGAACAAATAAAAATCCGCAATCTCACTGAGCAGGCACATAAGGTCAAGGGGCAACAAGTAGTTGCATTGACGGCACAGGAGGCAACCACTTATCGGGAACTAGAAAAAGTGGAGAGCCGTATGGATGAAAACAGGCGCAAACATCAGGGGGTACTGACCAAACTCCATGAAATTCCAAGTTTGCGTACGGTTGATTCCATTTATATTCATCAGGGGAAAATTGATGCTGGCCTTAGTATTTTGCGGGATCGACGCCAACATGAACTGACCATGGCTCGGGAGCAGGAACGCCATGATTTTAAGTTGGTTGATGCTTATGGGGGACAGGAGAAGTTTACGTTTGATAGTTATTTGGTATCCTTTTTAGAAACGTGCCAATGTATCGTTGAAAGTGGTACTGCTTATGCTGAACGGCTGATACAGCAAGGTCATGGGACAAAAGAAGAACTTTTGGCACATTTCCCGGTTTGGCCTATGTGTTTAGTTGTACAGGAAGGGGATAAGGCTGAGCTGGAACGTAAATTGCTAAAAGTCCGAAGCTCTCTTTCCTCACCAGTGTTTATCATGACGACAGGGGAGGCTCGTTTGGCAGCAGAGGGTATTTATCCACAGATGACAATATTGCCAGAGTTTTGGCCCGCTGTGCTGGAAGAACAATCTTTTACCCAATGGAAAGAATTATTTAGTCAAAAAGCGCAGCAAAGTCAAGAAGTACGGGCCAGTAAAGAGTTATTATGTCGAGATGTTGAAATAATATACCAAAGTTTGAACGAGTTTTTAGTCGAGTATCCCCATGCTGATTATGTAAGATGTCAGCAAGACAAAAATGTGGTGCAAGATCAATTGACTGGTCTGAAGAGTGAGATTATCAAAACAGCCAAGGAAGAACAGGATACCCTGCAAACCTTGAAATTATGTCAGGATACCATTTCAAATTTAGAAGGCAAAGCCAATGATTTAAATCGCAAAATTGAGAAAGCCAATGAGTGGCAACAAAAAGAACAAGCAAGATTATTGGAGCAGACTGCTCTGGCCCAATGTCAAAAAGAAATTGTGGCTTTGCGTAAACAGTTAGAAGTTTTGAGTGAAGAAGAGCGTGTTGCCCTGGTCGACCAGGAACAACTGGCTAAAAAAAGAGCTTCATGGGAAAAGGAACTTAATCAATTAGTGGGGGAAGAATTGTATCAGGAACTACAAGGATTTTCGCCAGTGGTACCACTACTGACCGAAGGAAATTTAAGAGCACGGCGTTTGCGGTTAAAAGAAGAATTGGCCCATATCAATAGTAGTCGGGAAGTCATTCAGAATCGCATTAGAACCTATCGCCAAGAATTGAATAATTTTAATCAGCGCTTGCAACGATATACTGTGATAGTGCCCGAAGAGATGACGTTTCCTACTGACGGTGATATCCAACTGAAAAACCTGCAAACGGATATCTTTCCCTTGAAGGCTGATGTTAAAAAGCAGGAACAGCAACTGAGAGAGGTCCGTTTTGCGTGGGAGACAGCTAAGACCCGGCGTGAGGAACGGGAAACATTTTATTTAGAGAAGACCAGTCCCCACATTCATCTGTTTACTGAATTGCTATCTGTGGTGAAAGAAAGACTTTCCATTCGGAGTACCAGTGTGGCTCAGGAATTGGTAGTTGCTGGGGAAACTGTTCAAAAAGTACAACAACAAGTAACCCAGTGGGGCAAGCTTTGTGCTGAGATGGTAACCCGTAATGGAAAGTTGGAATTTTTGGCAGATCATATTCTCTCAAAACCTCTGACGGGTGAGGATGCCCATTCTTTTCTTTATCAGAGCCATAAGATGGTGCTAAGATTGCTAGAGGAACTGAAAAATTCTCATGAACAACTTGAGCAACGAAAAAATAATGTGGAAAAATCTAGAAATAATTTTGAAACTTTTTGCGGGAGTAAAAACTTTCAAAATGAAAAAATGCGTCAAAGTTTGCTCAATGGCATTCGCCAACGGCGTGGATATTCCCAAATGCTAGCATGGGAGCAAGAGCTAAAGCAGAGTATCCAGGTTGCTAATACGGTGGCTGAACATAATATGTTGGCGTATAATGAAGATATTAAACATTTTATTAATCAGCTCCATCTCCATTTGCTTAGTATTTGCGATGAGATTCTAATCATTCAAAGAATGACAGGGGTAAAAATCGAGGACCATTATAAAACCATCTATGAAATCAAAACACCCCTATGGGAAGAAAATGCTGCCAAAGAGAAATTAATGGAGCATTTGGAGTGGATGACGGAGCAACTAGCGGCTGAGACTTATAAACAAGACGATGGGTTAGAAGATGTAAATAAAATACGTAAAAATATTGAACGATGGCTGAGTGCTTCTTATTTATTTATGCGCATTAGTCCCAACAAAGGTTTTACAGTGACCGTGCGAAAAGTTTCCAATGATAATCGGATTAGCAACATCCCTGCTGATTGGGCCACGTCCAATAGTTGGTCAGGTGGGGAGAAATGGAGCAAAAACATGGCCTTGTTTTTGGGCATTCAAAGTTATTTATCAGAAAAACGTCAACCCCTCACGCCAGGGCGGGCTAACAATCGTACGGTTGTCCTTGATAACCCTTTTGGACAAGCATCCAGTGATCATGTCTTAGAACCGGTATTTTATATTGCAGGAAAATTAGGATTCCAGGTTATCGCCCTCACCGCCTTAGCAGAAGGAAAATTTTTGCGGGACTATTTCCCGATTATTTATAGCTGTCGATTACGCTCCGCAGAAGGTGGGGAAACATCCATTATGGGCAAGGAACTCCACATCAACCATGCCTTTTTCCAAGATAATGCCCCCCAAACCCTCGCCCGTCTCGGCCAAGTCACTCAAATTCAACTCTTGTAGGGGCCCTTAATTAGATACAGGAAGGTGTGATCTAGATTTTATGGTAAGACTGGGTGTGGAATATTTGTCACAGGGAATGGAGTTGGGCCGAGATATTTACGACTCCGATTGTCGTGCTATTTTGGTGAAAGGTGCCATTCTCAGCGATCGCCATATTGAAATTTTTAAGAAATGGAATATTACATCTGTATATATAAGCAATCCATTAATCAACTTGCCCCTTGTGGATGAATTGCTGGAGGAACAGACTCGTCATAAGGCCCTTAAGATCATTAAAAAATCCTTTAGTCAAATGACAAAAGACAGCCGTTATATTTTAAATAATGAACAACAGGAAATTATTAAATCCGTAGTTGATGCGGTGATGAAAAAACGTCAAACTATTTTGTATTTATCGCAAATTAATCGACATCATGATGATTTATTCACCCATTCGTTGAATGTAGCCATGCTGTCAGCTGTAACGGCAGTTGCTGTGGGAACACGAGAAAAAAATGATCTAGAGATATTAGTGCTGGGGGCCTTATTACATGATTTAGGAAAGCTACTTGTTCCAAAAAATGTTTTAGATAAAGTGGGAACCTTAACCATTGAGGAAGAAGAAATTTTTCAGTCTCACACCCAGTGTGGCTTTGAAATTTTGCGAAGAGATTCAAAGATTCCACTATTTGTGGCCCATATTGCTTTTCAGCATCATGAACAGTTTAATGGGCAAGGATATCCGCGTCAATTGGCTGGTGCTTCAATGTTGCCTTTAGCGAGAATTGTCAGTATTGCTAATGCGTATGACAATTTGATTGCTGATAAACCTGGACAGCCAGGGCTAAAAATGCATGTGGCCTATGAGACTATTGTGAGTGGCGTGAATACACTCTTTGAACCAGAGACGGCGAAATGCTTTTTATCGCGCATAGCCTTATATCCTGTGGGCACCATGGTACGAGTGACGACGGGACAGATTGGAGTGGTTATTGCCGTAACGCCCCAGTTGCAGCATAGGCCCATCATCAAATTATTGACGGATCAGAGTGATGAGCTTTTGTTTGAACCAGAAGAGCTGGATTTAGCTGACTTTGATAATCAGACTGTATTTATCCAAGAAATTCTCGGTGATGAGATGGTGGCTGAATTTATGCGCAAAGCCGGCGGGCTAACTTGATGCCTTAAAAAGCTTGCAAATTGTTGCTGAACGGGTTACAATGTAGTCTGCGAACATACTGCTTAGGTCTGTGGTTGAAAGTCGATGCCAGTCGCAGGCGAAACGATCCACTTAAGGAGTCCAAAGTGGCTCTGAGCATGGTGCGGTTTAGGGGTAAGTCCTGCCGAGTTATTAGTTTAATTTAGCTAGATTCGAGAGGGGCAGTAGTGAGGAGATTGAATTCTTATTAGCGAACCTTCCAGCAGGCGGGTGTGGGGTCAAAGACCAGGTCAGCTAAGCAGTATGGTCCTTTTTAAAACGAGTACACAAGACTCGGATGAGAAATCATCCGAGTCTTTTCGTAGTCTACAAAAAGGAGGCAGAGCACTTTTCTAATTATCTGATAGTTAGGAAAACTTTTCTAAAAAACATTGACTGATTATGCAACTAATATGTATAATTACAAATGAAAGAAAAAGTTTATTGGAGGGATGTTAATATGTCTAAAAAGATTATTTCCATGATGATCGCAGGGGTTCTGATATTATCATTTGGTTTGGTTGGGTGTGGCAAGCAAGCAGCCCCGACGGCTAAGGTGCTGAAGGTTGGTTCGGAAGCTTCTTTTGCACCGTTTGAATTCCAAGAAGAGGGTTCAAAAGAATATGCGGGTTTTGACATAGACCTAATTAAAGCTCTTGGTAAACAAATGGGCTATGAAGTTCAGATTCAAAATATGGGCTTCGATGGTTTGATTCCTGGCCTAGAATCAAGTACTGTTGATGTGGCAATTTCGGCCATGACGATTACGGAAGAAAGAGCCAAAAAGATTAATTTTTCTAAACCATATTATAAGTCTGGCTTAACCATTGTTGTTAGAAATGATAATACGAATATTAAGAGTTTTGCAGACCTGGACGGTAAAAAGATTGCAGTACAGATCGGTACGACGGGCGCTGATGAGGCTAAAAAGGCTAAAAATGCTCAAATTCGTGAATTTAATAGTGCTCCCGAATCATTTTTGGAACTTAAAGCTGGCGGCGTGGATGCTGTTGTCAATGATAAACCTGTTAATGATTATTATATTGCTAAATCGGGTGGTAAAGATGCCAAAGAAATTGGTCAACCACTTACTGCTGAAGAGTATGGTATAGCAGTTGCCAAGAAAAACACAGAATTACTGACCAACCTTGATAAGGCTTTGGATGAACTGAAAAAGAATGGCGAGTATGATAAAATCTACTTAAAATGGTTTGGTGCTAAAAAATAGAAAATCCCAATAACAGGACAATGCAGTCCCATTGTATGTCACTAGGTAGACATATAATGGGACTGTATGTTTTATACAGGACATGCTGAGGCAAATATCATTGACAGTGTTATACTGTATGCTTATAATCATATTATGTATTTCTACGCATAAATTTAGATTATTGAATTAAGGGTGAAAGAAATGAATTTTGATTTTGATTTGGTTGTGAAATCTTTTCCATTGCTGCTCTTGGGTGCAGGGGTTACTGTACAGATTACGGCAGTCAGTGTGAGTGTTGGTATGTTAATCGGTATGTTTGTCGGTATTGCTCGGTTGTCGACAAACTGGATCATTAAAGCATTAGCGGCAGTGTATGTGGATTTTATCCGCGGTACGCCACTATTGGTGCAATTATTTCTTGTCTATTTTGCGTTGCCCATTGTTTTGGGAACACGGATTGACCCTTTTATCGCGGCTGTCACGGCTTGTAGTATTAATAGTGGGGCTTACGTTGCTGAAATCTTTCGAGGCGGTATTCAGTCCATTGATAAAGGACAAATGGAAGCCGGTCGTTCCCTTGGTTTGACCTGGCGACAAACCATGCAACATATTATTTTACCCCAAGCCTTTAAACGCATTATTCCACCCTTGGGTAATGAATTTATTGCCATGTTGAAGGATTCTTCACTAGTATCAGTGATTGGTTTTGAGGAATTGACGCGGCGTGGCCAACTGATTATTGCTCGTACATATGGATCTTTTGAAATTTGGTTATCAGTGGCTTTTATCTATTTGATTATGACGTTTACAATTTCCCGCTTGGTGGATTATTTGGAGCGGAGGTATAAAATTGATGATAAACATTAAAAATATTCATAAAAAATTTGGTCAGCTCCATGTACTTAAAGGCATTGATTTGCATGTTGCAGAGCGGGAAGTGGTGGTTATTATTGGCCCGAGTGGTTCGGGTAAAAGTACACTACTACGTTGCATTAATTTTCTGGAAGTACCCACCGAAGGGGAAGTTTTTGTTGATGGTATTCCTCTAGACTGTGAGGCTAATGTTAATAAAGTTCGGATCGAAGTGGGGATGGTCTTTCAGCGGTTTAACTTGTTTCCTCATAAAACTGTGTTGGAGAATGTGATTTTAGCGCCCATGCAAGTGCGTAAATTGAGCAAAACCGAGGCTGAAAAAATTGCTCTTGATCTTCTTGATAAGGTTGGACTAGGGGACAAAGCTCAGGCTTACCCAGAGCAATTGTCCGGGGGCCAGCAACAACGTGTGGCAATCGCTAGGGCCCTTGCCATGCGGCCCCGCGTCATGTTGTTTGATGAACCCACTTCCGCCCTTGATCCGGAAATGGTCAATGAAGTTCTTGATGTTATGAAAGCTTTGGCTCATGAAGGTATGACCATGGCGATTGTCACTCATGAGATGGGGTTTGCCCGGGAGGTTGGAGATCGGGTAGTATTCATGGATGAAGGTCGTATTGTGGAAGAAGGCACTCCGGAGCAGATCTTTACCAATGCCCAAGAAGAGCGTACGAAGGCCTTTTTGTCGAAAATTTTATAGTACAGGTAAAGGCGGAAATCCTAGGGGTGTTCACGTTGACAGCAATAACCAGTGGTGGTATACTTTGTGGTGTGATCATAGGGTTGATCCAAGCTTATTGTTTATTTTAGGAGGAGTTTCATAATGATTGGTAAAGTGAAATGGTTTAGTTCTGAAAAAGGTTATGGTTTTCTTGAGAGAGAAGATGGTGGAGATGTTTTTGTACATTTCTCAGCAATTAAAGATGAGGGTTTCAAAACTTTGACTGAAGGTCAACAAGTTGAGTTTGATATTATTGAAGGCGCACGTGGACCTCAAGCAGCTAACGTTGCTAAAGCTTAATTTGCACTTTTACAAATATACCCGGCTATTGAAGCCGGGTTTTTTTGATGCAATCAGAAAGTATACCACTTTCTCGATTCCAAGTAAGAACGACTAAGGCTTCTACCTGCGTCTGATGACTTGGTCGAAACCAAGTCTTTTCTTAACATAAAACTCCTTATTTTTTTAAATATTAGATTAATTTTGTCTAATAATTATTTTTCAGACAGGAATTAAATATCCGATGGAGAATAATACTATATAGGACACACGAGAGGAGATGGCGATTATGTCAATAACTGTACGAGGCAAGAATATCGAAATCACACCAGCATTGAAGGACTATGTTGTAAAGCGCGTGAGTAAAATTACTAAGTATTTTGATTCTCTTGGTGAAATTACCGCAATCTTAACAGTAGAAAAAGGTCGTCATATTATTGAACTAACAGTGCCCGTTAATGGTATGATGCTCCGAGGTGAAGAAGCCACTGCTGATATGTATACTTCCATTGATCTTGTGGTAGATAAGATTGAAAAACAGATTGAAAAATATAAAACGAAAATTTCCCGCAGACTAAAAGGTAGCACGTTTAGAGGTGAGTTAGTAACGGCTTCTGTGCCTGAGGATGATGAAACGCGAGTTGTTAAAACAAAACGTTTTGCTGTTAAACCAATGGATCTGGAAGAAGCTATTTTGCAAATGAATCTCATTAACCATGATTTCTTTGTATTTACTAATTCAGATACGGAAGAAGCCAATGTATTGTACCGTCGGAGAGACGGGAACTACGGGTTGATTGAACCAGAATTTAAGTAAGGAAAAATTGAATTACTTAGAAAAAGCCGGGGGTCACTCCTCGGCTTTTTCTATTTTTTATTACAAAGTTTGTTTTGCCATACGTTCTAATAGCTGCAACCGCCGCTGGGCGGTGATCTCTGACAGGGTGGATTTTTCTAAAACTTGTGCTTGGTGGGAGAAATCTTCTCTGCTAAAGAGTCCTTTGGCGATGAAAATTTCAATGAGGGCTGTAATGGCCAGTGTATTTTTGTAGTCGGTATCTTTTAAATCAGCAATTTGCGTAATGATATTAATGTCATTGAGTTTCAAGTTGATCAGCCTCCGTAAGTCGTTATATATAGCTGAGTATGCCCATTATTTTGAGAAGTATACGATATATATACCAAAAAGTGGTTATATAATAGAAAAAAACCAGTTTGTTTTGACTTATTGCAGATAGTTTGATAAAATTTATAATTAGGCATATACTGTAAACCAAATGGTATAAAATATTTTGGTGTGCCAATGAGTAAGGAGCTGATACCTTTTGATTAAATTTCTTAAAAAAATATTTGGCGACGATAATGAAAAAGAAATTAAACGTATGATGAAATATGTGGAACAAATCAATGCATTAGAAGCTGAAATGCATAAGTTGAGTGATGTTTCTCTAGCAGGGAAGACGGATGGATTTAAACGCCGTTTAGAAAAAGGCGAAACCGTTGATGATCTGTTGCCGGAAGCGTTTGCCGTTGTGCGGGAAGCTTCCCAACGTGTACTGGGCATGCGACATTTTGATGTCCAACTTCTCGGTGGTGTCACCTTGCATGAAGGTAATATTGCTGAAATGCGTACAGGTGAAGGTAAAACCCTAGTAGCAACGTTGGCTACCTACTTAAATGCCCTAACTGGCAAAGGTGTGCATGTGGTCACTGTCAATGATTATTTGGTTAAACGTGATAGTGAGTGGATGGGTAAAGTGTATCGCTTTTTAGGTTTGTCAGTGGGCATTATTGTCCATGACATGGATTTTGTGGATCGCAAACATGCTTATTATGCTGATATTACATATGGTACCAATAATGAATTTGGTTTTGATTATCTGAGAGATAATATGGTTATTTATTCCGAACAAATGGTACAACGACCTCTTAATTATGCTATTGTGGATGAAGTGGATAGTATTTTGATTGATGAGGCGCGTACGCCACTCATTATTTCCGGACCAGGGGATAAATCGACAGAAATGTATCATGTATTGGCTAGAATTGTGCCGAAGCTTAAAGAAGTGGAAGATTACACCATTGATGAAAAACTGCGCACTGTTGCTCCCACGGAGAGCGGTATTGCTAAAGTTGAAAAACTTCTAGGTGTGACCAATTTGTATGACAGTGTCAATATTGAAATGTCTCATCATTTTAATCAGGCATTACGGGCGCAAGGACTCATGAAACGTGACCGGGACTACGTTGTAAAAGATGGAGAAGTCGTCATCGTTGATGAGTTTACGGGGCGTCTCATGTTTGGTCGTCGTTATTCCGATGGTCTGCATCAGTCCATTGAAGCGAAGGAAGGCGTTAAAGTTGAACGGGAGAGCCAGACCTTGGCTTCCATTACCTTCCAGAATTATTTCCGGATGTACAAAAAGCTATCAGGTATGACTGGTACCGCTAAAACAGAGGAATCGGAATTCCGCAAAATTTACAAACTGGATGTTATCACTATTCCTACTAATAAGCCTATGACTCGCCAAGATTTACCTGATATCATTTACAAAAATACTCGGGCTAAATATCGGGCGGTAGTCGAGGCCATTTGTCAACGTCATGCCACAGGTCAACCACTGCTCGTCGGTACGACCTCCATTGTTCAGTCGGAAGAGCTCAGTGCGATGTTGAAGAAAAAGAATGTGCCCCATAATGTTTTGAATGCAAAATTCCATGAAATGGAAGCTCAAATTATATCTCAAGCTGGTCAAATGAACGCCGTGACCATTGCCACCAATATGGCTGGACGGGGTACTGATATTGTATTAGGTGACGGTGTAGCAGCCTTAGGTGGACTGCATATTATTGGCACTGAACGTCATGAAAGTCGTCGTATTGATAATCAGCTTCGTGGTCGTGCTGCTCGTCAGGGGGATCCTGGTTCCTCTCATTTCTATTTATCATTGGAAGATGATTTGATGCGCCTGTTTGGTTCAGATAATATTGCCACCATTATGGATAAATTGGGGATGGGGGAAGATGAGCCTATCGAACATAGTTTGATTACTCGTTCCATTGAGCAAGCCCAAAAGAAAGTGGAAGGGCGCAATTTTGACATACGGAAACATGTGCTGGAATATGATGATGTTATGAACCAGCAACGGACGGTTATTTACAGCCAACGACGTCAAATTTTAGAAGGCGAAAACCTGCGGGAAAATATTGTTAACATGGTTGAGAAACTGGTTGTCCGGGGTATGGAACTGTATGCTGATGAAAAACTATATCCGGAAGAATGGGACTATAAAAGTTTAATCGAATATTGTGAGGAAATTTTTGCACCCGTTGGTCACTTAACCGAAGAGGATCTTGCCAAGTTCAGCCGGGAAGAGCTGCAAGCCGACTTACTGCGCGTAGCTGCTGAGATCTATGATGGCCGTGAAGATTTATTTGGCGCTGAAAATATGCGAGAAATGGAAAAAGTCGTTATGCTTAAAGTCGTCGATGCCAAATGGATGGAACATTTGGATGCCATGGATATGCTTAGGGAAGGTATCAATCTACGGTCTTACGGCCAACGGGACCCATTAATTGAATATAAAATTGAAGCCTATGATATGTTCCAACAACTCATTGCCTTGATTCAAGAAGATATTGCCAAATATATCTACCGGGTCAATATTGTGACGCCACCAGAAGACCGTTTGCAACAGGCCCATGAGGGACGTGGTGAAGAAGAAAATGTGACGCCTACCACGCCCGCACCTCCTGCATTGAAGCAACCTGTAGTCAATACGGATACTACAGGGCGCAATGAACTATGTAGTTGTGGTTCAGGTAAAAAATACAAAAAATGTTGTGGCGCGAATAAGTAAAAACCTTTTAAACCACAAAGATGCGCAAAGAACATAAAGATCGGTTGTTCCTCTTTTATGTTCTTTGTGTCCGCGGTAGCGGCTTTGCGTCTTTGTGGTTAAGGCTTTTTAAAAATTATTTTAAATTTTTTAAAATTATTGGAGTTGATCAGTTTGTTATTAGAAGATTTACGTGTATCAATTGTTGCTTTTGAAGAAAAATTAGTTGAAGTGAGGGTTTCTCTTTGACGTTGCTGGCAAAGAAGATCATATTTCTTTATTAGAAAATGCCATGGGGGGGCCAGGGTTCTGGGATGATCAAGAGGCCGCCCAAAAGGTAGCTCAGGAGCTAAACGATTTGAAGGCTAGTGTTGCCCAGTATTACACGATGATGACCAACTATGAGGATCTGACCATGTTATGGCAGCTCGGTATGGATGAGAATGATGAGAGCGTATATCCTGAGGTCGTGGATATAATAAGTAAGATGACGACTGAAATCGATGCCGTGGAGCTGACCCTCATGTTATCAGGTGAACATGATCATAGCAATGCCATTGTGACCTTTCATGCTGGCGCCGGGGGGACTGAAGCTCAGGATTGGACCCAAATGTTACTGAGAATGTATGTGCGGTGGTCGGAAAAAAATAACTATACGGTGGAAACAATGGACTTTCTGGCTGGGGATGAAGCGGGGGTCAAAAGTGCTACCCTCTTAGTTTCAGGCCTTAATGCTTATGGCTATTTGAAAGCGGAAAAAGGTGTGCACCGCTTGGTGCGTATTTCACCCTTTGATGCCAGTGGCCGTCGTCATACCTCCTTTGCGGCGGTGGACGTTATGCCAGAGATTGATGACAATGTGGAACTGGATATTGACATGAATGATATTCGGGTGGACACCTTCCGCGCCAGTGGTGCGGGTGGACAGCATATTAATAAGACTGATTCGGCGGTGCGTATGACGCATATACCAACAGGTACGGTGGCTCAATGCCAAAGCCAACGCTCGCAAATTAAGAATCGGGAACAATGTATGAAAATGCTCCGGGCCCGATTGTATGAAATCGAACGGCAGAAACAAGCTGATGTTAAAACTGAACTGGGTGGGGATTATCAGGCCATTGAGTGGGGAAGTCAAATCCGCTCCTATGTGTTTCACCCTTATAACATGGTTAAAGATCATCGTACCAACTATGAGACGGGCAATGTCAATGCTGTTATGGATGGGGAACTTACAGGTTTTATTGAAGCCTATTTGAAAAAGGACACTAAACAACAAGAAAAATCCTAGTGGGTTTTGCAAAATCCCTGAGAGTAAAACCACGTTAAACACAAAGGTCATTCCGTTTATTTTTAAGGAGGTGCACTGTTGTGGGCAAACGCTTATTTTTGGGATTAGTCCTTGTTTTGATTTTGGTCGCAGCCAGTGAACTACTCTTACCAATGGTGATGTCAAATGCTGTGAACCAAGGTTTGATGAGTCTAACGGGTAGCGACCGGGTGGCTGCTACCCTTACCAAGAGACCAGCTCTACTGATGCTGGGTGGTAATTTTGATAGTATTCAAATTACTGCTGAGCATGCTAAAATTGACAAATTTGTTTTTTCTGAAATGAGTATTGCATTAACCAATGTCCAGTTGGATATGGGGAAACTCATTAATAGCCGGGTCGTTGATTTGCAATCAGTTGATAATGTTGATATCATCGCCGTAGTGAGCCAAGATGAACTGGCCCGTTATCTCAATCAAACCGTCAAAGGAGTAAAAAACGCTGTGGTAGTTATTACTCCAGATAAGGTAAAAGCCAGCAGTACGTTTGCGGTTGGCGGGTTTGTTAATGTAGCGGTTAGTTTGGAAGGCCGGATTATCAGTGATGGGCAAATGGTTAAATTTGTAACAGACCAATTTTTAGTCAATAATAAAAGTACCGGTAGTATTGGCGGGTCTCTCTTGAGTGAGATTCCCTTACTTGATGTCAATAAATTACCGTTTCATGTGAATGTGCGTAATATCGTTATGGAAAATGGGAAAGTGAGTCTCTTTCTGGACAATCGTTCACACTAACCCTCAGCGGATGGTTTTTTATGGTTGGTTATAGGCAAGAGATTAATGGATAGAGTCACAGTAACGTAATCTTATTTCTACATAAGGTGGGAGAAATTTTTGAAACATTTTAAATATAACCAGCTGTTTTTACTGTTGATTATGATTGGTTTAGTCGCAGCCTTAACAATTGTCTGGCAACGTCATCAAGTGGAAGAAAATAATACCAGGGTTGAATTAGTCATGGATTATGAGGATGTTGTTGAACTGGCTGGGCTTGAGGGTGTGCCTCTTGATGGTCTCATGCAACAAGTGAAGGATGCCGGTATTACTTCCTTGGCCGTTTATGAAACAACATTAGAAAAACTCAATAAAAGTGGTAAAGTGACGGCTTTGTCTGGGGCGGAAATTTTGCATCAGTACTATGCTGGCATGCTCAGTGATGTGACTTGGCGCAATTTGGTGATAGCAGGCCACATTCAAGCTGAGGATATCTATGTCATTGGTCATGACCCTAAGATCTTTGCTGAGGTTCAAGAAGATTTAAAGTTAAGGTTAAGCCCTGATCGAGTGTCTGTTCTTGATAAAGAACGACAGATCGTAGCAGTGAAGGGTAATTATGAGAAAATCGTAAAGTGGAACCTGGGACTTTCTGCGGATGAGATGGGTTATGTAACGGGGCAAGGGTTTTATATCGTAGCTAGGCCCACGAATTATACCAATGTGCAGGCTAGGGATGTGGACGCTGTATTTAAACGGTTGGCACCATTTGATAAGGTATCTGCCATCATGTTTACTGGTGATGAAGCCTTGGGTTATCCAAATGTTCTCCCCCTTACACTTGAATATGTGAAAAAACGTCAATTGACCTTGGCGCTCATTGAGCATCCCTTACAATTGCAATTTTTCAAACAGGATGGCCTTGTGCCCATGGCAATGGCCAATGATTATCAGGCCGTACGTATGTATGTTATTCCCAAAGATGAGCAACCTAAACTTAAGTCTGATGAAGCCATCCAACGGTGGGGCGTTACGGATCAGGAACGCAACATTCGGATGAATCTGTTGCGAAAATATGATAAACCTGCACCAGGTAAAGACCTGATCACAACCAATATTGAGTATATTTCTGGCGTACGAGATAATTTAGTCGCCAAGGGGTTTACCATTGGTAAGGCGGGTACGTACCAGTCTTATTTCCCCAGTACCCTATTGTTGATTTTTATTACCATTGGCGCAGTGGCAGCTGGTGTGTTGTTTTTAACATTGGTGCGGCCATTTGCCCTGAAGTATCAGTATCTCTTACTTTTAGTATTGTCGGTTGGCCTAAGCTTACCTCTTTTAAAGGGTGGTGGTGATGCAGTTCGTCAGGCCGTGGCTTTGGTCAGTGCGATACTGTTTCCTGTATTGGCCATGACTTGGCAGATCGATCGCTGGCGAGGAAAAACACCCCAGGGCGGCAGTAGTCTACTGCGTATTATCGTTGATGGTATTGGTGGGCTTTGCGTTACGGTCATGCTATCCATGATTGGCGGCATGTATGTGGCTTCCGTTCTCGGTGATGTTCGGTATTTGCTAGAAATGGAAATTTTCCGCGGCGTAAAATTGACCTTTATCGCGCCGATTTTATTGATTACCGCCGTATATTTAACGCGGTATGACTTATTTTCTATGGCCAAGGATGAAGGTAAGGGCCTTTGGCAACAAGTTGAAAAATTACTTAATTATCCTATTTATATTAAGACCTTGTTAGTATGTGGGGTTGTGGCAGTGGGCGCATGGGTGTTCATTGGTCGGTCGGGGCATACGGCTGGTGTGCCTGTGCCTGACATTGAAATTAAGATGCGCGCTGTTTTGGAGCGTATGATGTATGCCCGTCCCCGGGAAAAAGAATTTATGATAGGACATCCCGCCTTTTTTCTGGCAGTGATGGCGCTTTATCGTCAATGGCCGCGTGTGATGCATTATGCCTTGGTGGTCGTTGCGACCATTGGCCAAGGTTCTTTGGTGGAAACTTTTTGTCATTTGCGTACACCTGTGTTCATGTCGTTTATCCGCGGACTTGATGGTGTGGTAGTCGGCATAGTATTTGGCGTACTGGCGGTGATTGGTATGCAGGTACTCAGCTACTTGTCTTTTGTCCTAGGAAGGAGACCTGCTGAGCATGAGTGAGATTGTTATTTCAGGGTACTATGGTTTTGGCAATGCTGGGGATGAAGCCATGTTGGCAGCCATGATTGAAGTATTAACTGAGCTTGCCTCCGATATAAAAATTACAATTATTTCTGGAAATCCTGAAGAAACGAGACGACGCCATGGGGTAGCTTCCGTATATCGTCTGAATTATCCGGAAATCGCCCGGGTACTGTCCAAGAGTCAATTGCTCATCAGTGGCGGTGGCAGTTTACTCCAAGACGTTACCAGTGAACGTAGTTTATATTATTATTTAAGTATTATGATGCTGGCGAAAAAATTGGGTACGCCAGTGATGTTATATGCCCAAGGCATTGGTCCTGTACGGGGACGGTTGGCAAGAGGTATCATGCGGTATATTGGTAATATGGTGGATTTGATCACGGTACGGGACCAAGGTTCACTGGAAGAACTGGAACGCCTCCAGGTGACCAAACCACCCATCTATGTGACTGCTGATCCAGTATTGGCTTTGCATCAAGTGGATAAACAAGTGGGACGTACCATCTTGCGCAAAGCAGGGGTGGTAGGCATTACACCACTGATTGGTATTTCGGTGCGGGAGTGGAAAGACTGGGGACATTATAAGCAGGTATTGGCTAAGGTTGCTGATCAATTGGCTCTGGAGTTCGGGGCGCGCATTGTATTTTTACCTATGCAGTGGCCAGAAGATGTTGCTGTATCGAGAAAAATTGCCAATGACACCAAGCAAGGCGCTGTTGTTTTGGCGGAAGAATATACGACCAGTGAATTGTTGTCACTGGTGGGTAATTTTGATATGCTGATTGGCATTCGGTTGCATGCCCTCATTTTTGCCGCTGTTATGCATGTACCCATGGTTGGCATTTCCTATGATCCTAAGATTGAACGATTTTTAGAGACTCTTGGTGAACATAATGTTGGGACCCTGCAGAATGTATCAGTCGACACTCTACTGACCGAAGTACGCCAGTTATGGCCTTCTCAGGTTAGTTCTAAGGGGGGCAAGTCTGAACAAAGTTACAGTCTGCGGGAAAAAGCCTTTCGTAATGCAGAGCTGGCCTTGGAACTTATTTCACAAGCAAAAGGTTGAAAGGAATAAGTGATGAAAAAGATAGTATGGCGTGATTATCTGGGAATTACCATTGGTGGTGTCATTACCGCGGTTGGTCTGAATATGTTTTTAATTCCTAATAGAGTGGCAGCAGGCGGTGTCAGTGGGCTAGCGACGGTGCTCCATTATTTGTTGGGCTGGCCTGTTGGTCTGATTATGTTGGCCTTTAATATTCCCCTCTTTATTTTGGGTATTAAGATCATGGGTCCACGGTATGGGCTGAACACCTTATTTGGTGCGGGGGTACTCTCGGTGGCCATTGACCTTACCGCACCCTTTACCCCAGTATTAACCACTGATTTATTATTAAGTTCGTTGTACGGCGGAGTGGTATGCGGTATCGGTATGGGGATCGTATTCAGGTCCAAAGGTAATACAGCCGGTACAGCTTTAGCCGCTGTTATTTTGAATAAATTATTTAACATTCGCATTGGGCAAGCCATGATGGCCGCTGATTTTTTTGTCATTGTTTTTGCGGGTGTGGCTTTTCAAAGTGCTGATTTGGCCTTATATGCGTTAATTGCCATGTTTGCTACGGGGCAAATTATTGATTTGGTGCAGGAAGGGCCCAGTTCATCCAAGGCTTTTTTTGTGCTGAGTAGTCAACCGGCTCAGGTGGCTGAGGCCATTCTTGTTGAACTTGACCGAGGTGTGACTCTTTTTCAAGCTAAGGGTTGTTATACGGGTGAACCACGTGAGATGTTACTCTGTGTGGTAAGTACCAGTGAGGTGACTCATTTGAAAGAATTGATCTATGAGATTGATTCCAAGGCTTTTGTGATTGTCGCATCGGCTCATGAAGTATTAGGTGAGGGGTTCACCGAAGTGCGGTCGGGATCCTAAAAAATGACTCTCACATGTTTATATGTAGAGAGTTATTTTTTAAAGGTAAATATTTGAAGGTAAATAATTGTAGACAAATAGGGAAATTTAGATGAGAATAGTAATACAAGGAAAAATAGATGACCTAAAGATGAAAGGAGTTACTTATGAAGATTTTTATTGATACAGCCAATACAAGTGATATTATCAAAGCCAATGAAATGGGAGTTATTTGTGGAGTGACGACCAATCCATCCCTCATTGCGAAAGAGGGACGCAATTTTCAGGAAGTTGTGACAGAAATTTGTGGCATTGTTGATGGACCTATTAGCGCCGAAGTCGTCAGTCTTGAAGCCGACAAGATGGTAGCAGAGGCTCTACCTCTCGCTGCCATTCACCATAATATTATAATCAAGGTTCCAATGACTGGGGAAGGTTTAAAAGCCGTAAAAATATTGGCGGCGCGAGGTATTAAGACCAACGTGACCCTTATTTTCTCTTCCAACCAAGCCTTATTAGCGGCCCGGGCGGGAGCAAGTTATGTGAGTCCGTTTATTGGTCGTTTGGAAGACATTAATGAAGATGGTATACAGTTAGTGAAAGAAATAGCCACCATCTTTAAAAACTTCGGTTTGAAAACGGAAATCATCGCGGCTAGCATTCGTACCACTCGTCATGCTACACAGGCTGCTTTGGCGGGCGCTCATATTGGCACCATGCCATATAGTGTGATTGAAAAAATGCTATATCACCCTTTGACTGATGCTGGAATTAGTAAGTTCTTGTCTGATTGGGAAACTGTTAAGAATAAATAGTGAAAACCATATCCTTGAACAATAAAACGACTGACGCATGCATACACATGTAGAGAGTCGTTTTTTCTTTACCCAAAAGGAGGTAAGTGGATGAGGGCCTGGCAGGTGGTTAGTCTCGGTAAACGGGTGCTAAGACGTGGGGTGATTTGCATCGCAGGTTGTATTGCCGTGCTCAAGATGGGGCCGATTTTGATGATGGCCCTATCCATGCTGATCTCCATTGTTGTCTACGCTATTGCTTTTGGCTTAAAGTTTGCTTTGGGTTTTGTGCTGCTGTTATTTGCTCATGAATATGGCCATTTAGTAGCGTCACGGGTGGTGGGACTAAGGGTTTCCAATCCAATTTTCATCCCCTTTATTGGTGCTGTCGTACGCATTAAAGAGTTGCCCTTAAATGCCAAGATGGAAGCTAATGTAGCCATTGGTGGACCGGCCATGGGGACCCTTAGTGCTTTACTCTGTTTAGCTCTCTACTTCTGGACGAATAGTATGCTCATGTTAGTATTATCATATACAGCTTGTTTGCTCAATTTATTTAATCTGATTCCTGCTGATCCTCTGGATGGAGGGCGTATTGCGGGGGCTATTTCTCCCCGTTTATGGTGGTTAGGAAGTTTTGTGATTGGCGCGCTATTTGTTTATACCTGTAATTTTTTTGTTTTTATCATTTTAGTATTTTCCCTATTCAGATTGTGGCAAGGCAATGAAGAAAATAACAGTTTGTCTTATTATCAACTGACTGTGGGGCAACGGTTAGCGGTAGGCTGGTGGTATTTTGGCCTGATTATTGTGCTTAGTGGAACAACTTTGTATATTATTGGGATATTAAATTGATTTTAGCAAGATATAAGAATATTTACAAAAAATGTTTATGAGAAAATCGCAAATAAAAGAGGTATTTTGCGAAAAATGTCTAAGGTTAATTAGGTAGAAGAGTTATTATAACTCAGATCCTATTAATGGGATTTGGCTAGGTGGGAGTGTGACTATACATTGATTAAATTCTGTGGTATTTCGAAAGTTTATGATAATGGTTGTGTCGCCCTTTCTGATGTCACAGTTGACATTCCTAAGGGTGATTTTATATTTGTGGTGGGGCCAAGTGGTGCAGGTAAATCCACGTTTATAAAGTTGATTTTTCGGGAAGAACTTCCGACTGAGGGTGAATTGATTGTCAATGGGCGTAACGTTGGTGAACTACAACCAGCAGAGGTGCCTTATTTGAGGCGTAATCTAGGGATTGTTTTTCAGGACTATCGCTTATTGCCGGATAAAACTGTGTATGAAAATGTGGCTTTTGCCATGCAGGTTGTTGAAGCGACGGAACGGGAAATGAAAAAAAGAGTAGCTCAGGTCTTAGATTTGGTTGGCCTACGGCATAAGGCTAAATCTTGTCCTTGTGAATTATCAGGTGGAGAACAACAACGTGTAGCCATTGCCCGGGCCATTGTCAATAACCCAACGGTGGTGATTGCAGATGAGCCAACAGGTAATCTTGATCCTGAAACATCATGGGAAATTATGAAAATTTTTAATAGGATCAACAAAGGTGGGACAACAATTGTGATGGTGACTCATGATAAAACAGTTGTTGATTATATGAAGAGACGAGTCATTGCCATCGAAAAAGGTAAGATTGCGCGGGATGAGGTCAAAGGGGTATACGGTTATGAAAATTAGAACATTTGAGTATTTTATTAAAGAGGCTATTGGTTCTCTGAAACGGAATAAATTAATGAGTGTGGCATCAATCAGTACAGTAGCCTTATCCCTGCTCATTTTGGGGATGTTTCTTGTTATGGTGCTGAATTTGAATAACATGGCGTCTAATTTGGAGTCTCAGGTACAGATTTCCGTGTATTTGAATGAGGGACTGAGTGATGTGGAAACCCGAGAAATTGGGACGCGCATTACCAAACTTCCTGGTGTCAACCAAGTATTGTTTATTGATAAAGAAGAGGCATTGAGCCGTTTTAAACAACGTTTAGGTGAACAACAGAGTATCTTAAAAGCCCTTGATGGAAATAATCCTTTGCCCAATGCTTTTGAAGTCAAGATGGACAAGCCGGAGGGGGTTAAACCTGTAGCTCAGGCCATTGCTCAGTTTAAAGGTGTGGAAAATGCTAAATTTGGTCAGGAAATAGTCGAACAATTATTTGCCTTGACTAAAATGGTGCGTATTTTTGGCGTAGTGCTCATTGCCTTTTTAGCCTTGGCCGCTCTGTTCATCATTTCTAATACCATTCGTCTGACGGTGTTTGCCCGCCGCAAGGAAATTGGTATTATGAAATATGTTGGTGCTACGGATTGGTTTATTCGCTGGCCTTTCCTGCTAGAAGGTATCTTTTTAGGATTTGGCGGAGCGTTGGTGGCCGTATTGCTTATCAATCAATTATATGGTGCCCTCATTCGAGAGGTGTATGACTCTCTCGCATTTTTACCTTTAATTCCACAGTATCCATTTATTACGACGATTAGTATTGTATTGATGGTGATTGGCACTGGAATTGGCGCTTTGGGAAGTAATATATCATTGCGGAAATTTATGGAAGTCTAGTCGAGGGAGGCGTTTTATGTTTAGGAGTCGACAATATCTGGCTGGGGGTTTGGTGTTACTGCTACTACTGGTGATGGCCCTGCCTGTGTTAGCCAATGAGCTTGGGGAACAGCAGCAGCAAGTAGAGCAACAGATGCTAACGCAGCAGGGAAAAACGGCTGCCGCTCAGCAGAAGGTTGATAGCATGACGGATCAAATATATAAAGTGGATGTTGAACTGGATAGTGCGCGGGGCGAGTATAATGCCGTTCTCGCTAAACTGGGTGCTACGGAGCAACAGATACAAGTCAATACTTTAATTTTGGCAAAAGCTGAAAAAAGATTAGCAACACAAAATTTGATTTTAAATAAGCGTATTCGTGATATCTATCAAAATGGGCAACTCAGTTATTTAGATGTGCTACTGGGTGCTAATGATTTTAGTGACTTTACGACGCGGGTTGATATTTTACAACGCATCATTAACAAAGATCTAGATTTAGTGATGAAAGTTAAAGCTGAACGGGAACTTGTTTTGCAGACAACAACAGCACTGGCGCAAGAGAAGGCGTCAATTTTGGAGTTAAAACAAGGCGTCGAGGAAAAGAAGAAAATAATCGAATTAAGTAAAAAGGAAAAGGGAAGATTATTGGCGCTGGCAGTCAATGACCGAGATACATCGGAGAAAGCTTATCAGGAGCTTGTGGCAACATCTCAGAGAATTGAACAAATGTTGCGTCACAATCAATGGTCAAATAGTGGCCCTGCTGGTGGTACAGGTGCTATGATCTGGCCGACAGCGGCCAGAGAGATTACATCTCCCTTTGGTTGGCGTACTCATCCTATCTATGGTTCACAGCGTTTTCATAGCGGTCTTGATATTGGGGCGGATTATGGCGATACTGTCGTGGCGGCTGATGGAGGGGTCGTTATTTCGGCCGGCTGGCTAGGCGGTTATGGTAAAGCCGTGATTATTGATCATGGTAATGGTATTTCCAGTGTTTACGGCCATAATTCGGAGCTATTAGTGAGTGAAGGACAGCGGGTGCGTAAGGGAGAACCTATTTCACGGGTTGGGTCCACAGGTGACTCCACCGGAGCGCATTTACATTTTGAAGTTCGTCTCAATGGGACGCCTGTGAGTCCATATAATTATCTATAATGTATTAAGAATGTGACATGGATATTGTTATGTGGTAAGGGTACCCGATTCGGGTGCCCTTACGGCATTTAGAATATTTTGTGGGTTTTTTGCATATAGTTACTATTGTCTGTATCTCTTGGGGAAAGAACTTGCTAATACTTTTCCTATAATGGTATTATATTATCGAGGGTTTTGGGCGTGTCGCTCATAACCACGAATTGGGGTGTGTGTATTGAGTCGTAAAAAAGTTATTATAGGCGCGATCTTGTTGGTAGTCATGACGTTTACTGCAACAGCTGGCGGATTTCTGTATCTGCTAAATGGTAATTCTACGGATATGATGAGTACACTGAAATTTTTCCGGGCCGTGCAAATCGTCACAAGTAGGTATGTTGAACCTGTGCCCATGGAAACATTAATGGCAGGTGCTGTGAAGGGCATGGTTGCTTCCTTAGGGGATCCCCATTCCATTTATATGGATGCTAAAATGTACAAGGAATTTATGATTGAAACGGAAGGTTCTTTTGGTGGTGTGGGGATTGTTCTTGGTGTGAAAGATAAAATGTTGACTGTTGTCTCACCCATTGAAGGCACACCTAGTGAAAAAGCCGGTATTAAAAGCGGTGACCAAATTGTTCAGATTGATGGCAAGGATAGCAAAGATATGGCCTTAGACGAAGCCGTTAGTAAAATCCGCGGTCCAGAGGGATCAACGGTAACCTTAGGCATTCGTCGTGGTAGTGAGCCGTTAAAAGATTATATGTTAACTCGCTCTAGCATTCAGATCAAAACAGTATCGGGGAAAATGCTACCCGATCAGATTGGTTATATTCGTATTTCCATGTTTAATGAAAATACGGGGAGTGATTTTACCGCTAAATACCAAGAACTGGAAAAAGCAGGTATGAAGTCAGTTATTTTAGATCTTAGAGATAATCCAGGTGGGTTATTACAAGAAAGTGTTAAGGTTTCCAATCTGTTTGTACCGAAAGGTCCTGTTGTATCCGTGGTGACGCGGGATGGACAGCGTGAGGTGCATTTGTCCACATTAGAAGCTGTTAAATATCCAGTGGCAGTGCTGGTTAATGGCGGTAGTGCTAGTGCATCAGAAATTGTATCCGGCGCCATACAAGATACTGGGTCCGGTACTCTTATTGGCACTAAGACTTATGGCAAAGGTTCAGTACAGACGGTACTTCGCCTAGATGGTGGTGCCATTAAGTTGACAATTGCTAAATATTTAACTCCAAATGATCGTGCCATTAATGGTATTGGTCTTGAGCCTGACATAAAAGTGGAAATGGAAAAAGATGCAGTGAAAGATGTGCAACTGGATAAAGCCATTGAGGTTGTTACAGAGAAGATGAAATGATGTTAGCACTGGGATGCTAAGGTCGCGACTTACACAAATTTTTTAAAAGAGATTTGCGTAAGTCGCTTTTTCCCATTTAGGACTACTTAAAATTGAGGTGAAAGTATGTTTCCCTGGCAGCAAATGTTCCAATTAATGATTGGTGGTGTGGTCGCAGTCTATGCTGAACCCATGTTTTGGATGGTGGTTCTACTGATTACGTATCAGTATTGGCAACTGCAGAAAGGTCAGCGACGGATGTTTGGGGTAGAGACATTTTCCCTTGTGCAGCAAGTCATCATGACAATTTTTTTTGGGAGTATTGGTGGCGTCATTGGTAGCTTCTTACTCACCATGGTAGGGGTTAATATTAGTCAGCTTGGGTTTGGTTATATTTGGCCGGTGGCCATTGTATTAATGATGATTAATATACGCTATTTATGTTTTGCTTATGCTGGAGGTTTAGTGGCTTTGTCGAAAGTATTGTTTGGCTGGCCCCTAGTGGATGTGCCTCAAGTCTTAGTGCTGGTGGCCATTCTACATATTACAGAAAGTATCTTGATTGCCATTAGTGGGAAATATGGTAACATGCCGGTGATTTTGCGCCGAAAAGATGGACGAATGGTGGGGGCCTTTAATCTACAAAATTTTTGGCCCTTGCCGTTGATTTTAATGTCAGCAGTGACGGTGCCTGATGCGAGCATTACTTCCAGTATGATCAATATGCCTGATTGGTGGCCCATATTACCCGTCGCTGCTCCTCCTGAGGGTCACCAATGGATGTATGTTATGATCCCAGTAGTGGCGGCCTTAGGGTATACGGATTTGTCCATAACCAGTGCGCCTGCCAAACGTCGCCGTACATCAGCGCTGTATTTGGCGGCCTATAGTATTTTATTATTAGGATTGTCCCTATTATCAATTAAGTATACTGGGCTACAGCTGTTAGCAGCTCTTGTTTCGCCATTAGGTCATGAACTTCTCATTCAACTTGATATTAACAGGGAACTGGAAGGAACACCCCGTTATGTGCCACCGGGGCAGGGGGTCATGGTCCTAGATACGGTCATTGATAGTCCAGCCTACAAGATTGGGCTACAGCCAGGGGATATTCTATTAAATGTCCATGGCGTGATTGTCAATACTCCTAGTCAATTGGGGGCAGCCCTTGAGGAACTTCCTTCAAAATTTGTGATTGAGTTTTTGCGTGATGAACGTATCATGCAACGTAAAATAAGTCTTGGGGAAACGGAGCCTAAGCTTGGTGTTATTTTGGTACCCAATGGCAATGAACAACAATATATTGAGCTGGTGGAGGACAAGTTCTTGCTGTGGGAATGGTGTAAGAAGAAAATGGGGAAAAATAAACCTTAGGGACAGGGGGACAGGATCACTGTCCCTACCCGAAATAATTTAGAGATATTGTAAATATGTGATATAATTGCTGTTAAGTAATAATTAATCTTTAGTAAAGACTGGTGATAGTTATGGCAACAGTACCAAAGTTGATTACAGTATATAAGGAAGGGGGCGCACCTTTTAAGGTGGAAGCCCCATTTGTGCCGACGGGTGATCAGCCGACGGCCATTGATAAGTTGGAAGCTGGCATTATACACGGTGAGCGAGCCCAAGTATTGTTGGGGGCCACTGGTACGGGTAAGACGTTTACCATTGCTAAATTAATTGAAAGAGTGCAAAAACCAACCTTGATTATTGCTCACAATAAGACGTTGGCCGCCCAATTGGCCAGTGAATTTAAAGAGTTTTTCCCCAATAATGCTGTAGAGTATTTTGTCAGTTATTATGATTATTATCAACCGGAAGCGTATATTGCCCATACGGATACTTTTATTGAAAAAGATGCGTCCATTAATGATGAGATTGATAAATTGCGCCATTCAGCAACCAGTTCCCTGTTTGAACGCCGAGATGTTATTATTGTGGCCAGTGTATCGTGTATTTATGGCTTGGGTTCTCCAGATGAATACCATGGTCTGGTATTATCCTTGCGTCAGGGACAAGTTAAGGACCGCGATGAAATACTTCGCAAACTCATTGATATTCAATATGAACGGAATGATATTAATTTTGTCAGGGGTAAGTTCCGTGTGCGGGGGGATGTAGTGGAAATTTTCCCCGCGGCGTCTGGTGAAAGTGCCATACGCGTGGAACTTTTTGGTGATGAAATTGAGCGTATTTTAGAAATAGATACTATGACAGGGGAGATTTTGGGAGAGCGCAAACATATTGCCATTTATCCTGCGTCTCATTATGTTACAACACGGGAAAACATGAAACGTGCGGCCATTGATATTGAGACGGAGCTGGATGACCAGTTAGCCTTTTTTAAGGCCAATGGTAAACTGGTTGAGGCCCAACGACTAGAACAACGAACCCGGTATGATTTAGAAATGATGCAGGAAGTGGGCTATTGCTCCGGGATTGAAAATTATTCGCGTCATCTGACGGGCCGTCCTATTGGAGGTTCCCCCTATACCCTGATTGATTATTTTCCTGAAGATTTTCTGATGGTAATTGATGAATCCCATGTTATGCTGCCACAAATTAGGGCTATGTATGCTGGGGATAAAGCCCGTAAGACGGCCTTGGTGGAAAATGGTTTTCGCTTGCCCTCTGCTTACGATAACCGTCCGCTGACTTTCCCCGAATTTAATGAACGAATTAACCAGATTGTGTATGTATCGGCCACCCCCAGTTTATATGAATTAGGAGAAGCCGGTCAGGTGGCCCAGCAGGTCATTCGGCCGACGGGACTGGTTGATCCTGAGATTCAAGTTCGGCCCATTACAGGGCAGATGGATGATTTACTCAGTGAGATAAAAATACGGGCGGCTAGTAATGAACGAGTGCTAGTCACCACCTTAACGAAAAAAATGGCTGAAAATCTTACGGAATTTCTCAAAGATATTGGGATCCGGGTACGCTATTTGCATTCAGATATTCCTACCATTGAACGGAGTGAAATTATCCGTGATTTGCGGGCGGGGATTTTTGATGTTTTAATTGGCATTAATTTACTGCGGGAAGGCTTGGATTTACCCGAGGTCACCTTAGTCGCCATTCTTGATGCGGATAAAGAAGGTTTTTTGCGCTCCGATACGTCACTCATTCAAACCATTGGACGGGCTGCGCGTAATGTCCATGGTATGGTCATTATGTATGCTGATGTCATCACTAAGTCCATGAAACGGGCCATTGATGAAACAGATCGTCGCCGGGAGATACAAGAAGCTTACAATATAGAACATGATATTACCCCTATGACCATTATTAAAAGGGTTAAAGACCTGATTGAAACCACCAAAGTGGCAGAAACAACAGCCATTTATCAAGCTGACAGCATTACTCATCTGAGTCAAGATGAAATGCTTGATCTGATTACCAATTTAGAAAAAGAAATGCGTTTGGCTTCCAAGCAACTACTCTTCGAACGAGCTGCTGAACTACGGGATATGATTGTAGAAATCAAGGGTCGCGTGGGAACAGCTAAGTCCTCAGTGAAAAGAAAAAAGCCAGGACGTAAACGAAAGGACTAATGTTGTGAAAGATAAAATTATTATAAAAGGTGCTCGGCAGCACAATTTGAAAAATATTGATATTGAGATACCACGCAATGAATTGGTGGTGATTACGGGGCTGAGTGGGTCGGGTAAGTCGTCCCTAGCTTTTGATACTATTTATGCTGAAGGGCAACGGCGGTATGTGGAGTCCTTGTCTTCTTATGCCCGCCAGTTTTTAGGACAGATGGATAAACCGGATGTGGATTATATTGAGGGGTTATCGCCGGCTATTTCCATTGATCAAAAAACCACTAGCCGCAATCCTCGCTCCACAGTGGGAACGGTGACTGAAATCTATGATTATCTACGCCTCATCTTTGCTCGCGCGGGCCGGCCCCATTGCCCTAAATGTGGAAAACCCATTAGTCAACAGACCATCCAGCAAATGGTTGACCAGTTACTGGCACTACCCGATGGAACCAAGCTCATGCTGATGGCGGGCGTCATCCGGGGCAAAAAAGGTGAGCATCTAAAAGTACTGGAAGATATTCGTAAAAACGGCTATGTTCGGGTAAGAATTGATGGAGAAATTCGTGAGATTACGGATGAGATCAAACTAGAGAAAAATAAAAAACACACCATCGAAGTGGTGGTGGATCGATTGGTCAATCGGGAGGGCATTGCTTCCCGCTTGGCAGAGTCTTTGGAAGCCGCCCTTACTTTAGGCGAAGGGGTCGTCACCGTTGATGTGGTGGGGGAAAAAGAATTGGTCTTTAGTCAAAACTTTGCTTGTATCGCGTGCGGCATTGGTCTGCCTGAAATTGCCCCACGGATCTTTTCATTTAATAGTCCCTTTGGCGCCTGCCCTGATTGTACTGGTCTCGGTAACAACATGGAAATTGATGAATCCTTGATTGTCCCTGATGGTACTAAATCTCTCATAGATGGCGCTATTGCTCCCCTGAGTAAAAATATTAATTCTTATTTTATGCGCCAGCTTGATGCTGTTTTGGAGAAGTATGGCTATTCTGTAACGAACACCTGGGATAGCTTATCCTTGGTCATGCAAAACATCATTAAAAATGGATCAGAGGGCGAACAATTTACTTTTGAATATGAAAATATGTTTGGCGAAGAAAAAGTATATCATGCCGTGTTTGAAGGTGTCGTGCCCCTCCTGAATCGCCGTTATCGGGAAACTATTTCCGACGGGTCCCGGGAAGATATTGAAGAATATATGAGCTCCAAACCTTGCCCAACGTGTAAGGGTGCCCGGCTCAAAGGGGAAACGCTGGCTGTTAAAATTGGAGGAAAGAATATTTACGAAGTGACACGCTTGACCATTGCCGAGTGTCAGGAGTTTTTCAGTCATCTGGAGTTGACAGTTAGGGAACAAACCATTGCCCAGCAGATTTTAAAAGAAATCCATGCCCGCCTTGGCTTTTTGCTGAATGTCGGTCTTGATTATCTGACTCTTGATCGAGCAGCAGGCACCCTGTCAGGGGGAGAAGCCCAGCGCATTCGCTTAGCCACCCAAATTGGTTCAGGTCTGGTTGGTGTTCTGTACATTCTTGATGAACCGAGTATTGGGTTGCATCAGCGGGATAATAATCGCCTTTTAGATACCTTGAAACATTTGCGGGATGTGGGCAATAGTCTGCTCGTCGTGGAGCATGATGAAGATACCATGTATGCGGCGGACCATATTATTGATATTGGTCCGCGGGCAGGGGAACATGGAGGAAAGGTCGTGGCGCAAGGAACAGTTGAGGATATTAAAGCGTGTCCAGAGTCCATTACAGGTCAATATTTAACGGGAGTTGCTTATATTCCCATCCCTATAACTCGTCGTCAGGCCGATGGTAAATGGTTAGAAGTGGTGGGGGCCAAAGAAAATAATTTAAAAAATATTACGGTGGCTTTTCCTGTGGGCTTATTTACAGCAGTCACTGGTGTTTCAGGATCAGGCAAAAGTACTCTGGTCAATGAGATTTTATATAAGGGACTAGCCAGTAAAGTCTACCGTAATTCTCGGATACGTCCGGGCGCTTTTGACGATATTCGTGGTGCAGAGCTTATTGATAAAATCATTGAGATTGATCAGTCACCCATCGGTCGTACGCCCCGCTCCAATCCAGCTACCTATACAGGTTTATTTGATGTCATTCGGGACGTATTTAGTCACACCAATGAAGCAAAAATGCGAGGCTACAAGCCAGGACGCTTTAGTTTTAATGTGAAGGGTGGGCGCTGTGAAGCCTGCAAGGGTGATGGTATTATCAAAATCGAAATGCACTTTTTGCCCGATGTTTATGTCCCATGTGAAGTGTGTGCCGGAGCTCGCTATAATCGGGAAACCTTGGAAGTGCACTATAAAGGCAAAAGCATCTCTGGGGTGCTGAATATGGTCATTGATGAAGCCTTAGAGTTTTTTCAGAATATCCCTAAATTGCAACGGAAATTACAGATTTTGCAGGATGTGGGCTTGGGTTATATTAAACTAGGACAACCTGCTACCACCTTGTCTGGTGGTGAGGCCCAACGTGTGAAGCTAGCGACGGAACTGTCCAAGCGCAGTACGGGCAAAACCCTCTATATTTTGGATGAACCCACGACGGGTCTGCACACGGCTGATATTCATCGCTTGCTCATTGTATTGCAACGGTTGGTGGATGGTGGCGATACGGTAGTTGTCATTGAACATAATCTGGATGTCATTAAAACGGCAGACTATGTCATTGATTTGGGTCCAGAAGGTGGTCAGCGGGGTGGGACGGTGATTGCCAAAGGCACCCCTGAACAGGTGGCCAAAACCCCAGCATCCTACACTGGTCAATACCTAGCACCCATTCTAGCCAGAGGCATACGAGAGTGAGACAAAAGAACCGTCACCTTGTCTCTTCAAGACACGGTGACGGTTCTTTTGCCTTAGGGCAGAGGAGGCTTAGTGCCTACTCTTCGGAGTAATATCTTTTATCTTCTTTATCTAGTTCGCATTCGGCTGTCATGGCCGGAATCATGCGTTTGTTAATAAATTGGGTGTCGATATTGCCACTGCAGAAATGAGCATTATTGAGTATTTGCTGATGAAAACTGATATTGGTTTTAATACCAGAGATGCGGAATTCTGCAAGAGCGCGACGCATAATCATAATGGCATCACCCCGGGTACGACCATGGGCAATGACTTTGGCAATCATGGGATCATATTGTTCTTGTACTGTCTGGCCCGCACAGACGCCACTGTCGACTCTAACGCGGGGGCCACCTGGCTCATGATAAAATTCGATTAGACCTGGGGATGGGCGGAAACACATATCAGGATCTTCCGCGTTAATCCGGCACTCGATGGCGTGACCATGAAACTCGATGCCCACTTGCTTTTTATTGAGTGGTTCACCGGCAGCAATTCGAATCTGTCGACGGACCAAATCAACGCCGGTCACCATTTCAGTTACCGCATGTTCCACTTGGATACGAGGATTGATCTCCATGAAATAGAATTGGCCGGTTTTTACATCAAGCAAAAATTCGACAGTACCGACATTGGTGTAAAAAATGCTTTTGACAGCACGAATGGCCATATTACCGACGGTTTCTCGCATTTCAGGGGTTAATACACTGGAAGGTGATTCTTCTAAGATTTTTTGATTGCGACGTTGTAAGGAACATTCACGTTCGCCTAAATGGAGAATATTTCCGTAGTTATCAGCCATAATTTGCACTTCAATATGCCGTGCTTCGGAAATATAAGTTTCCAAGTAAAAAGCACTATGCTCCACATCAACTTTATTTAAGGCGTTTAATAGTTCAGCATTGTCATTGGCAACATACATGGATTTGCCACCGCCACCTGAAATGGGTTTTAAAATAACCGGATAACCGATTTCCGCGGCGAGCTGACAGGCATTAGCGTTATTCGTAATAGGGGGACTACCAGCGGTCATTGGCAATCCTGCCGCTTTCATTGCCGCACGCGCAGCATCCTTATCCCCAACTTGGCGGATGATTTCAGCACTAGGACCAACAAATGTCAAACCAGCATTGGTCACTTTTTCGGCAAAATCAGCATTTTCGGAGAGAAAGCCATAACCGGGATGAATGGCTTCTGCTTTGGTTGCTTTGGCGGCGATAATAATAGCATCCATATTTAAATAGCTTTTTGCAGCATCAGCAGGACCAATGTGGTAAGCTTGGTCAGCTAACTGAACGTGCAGTGCATTCACATCAACATCTGAATACACAGCAACAGTTTCAATACCCAGCTCTTGACAGGCGCGGATGATCCGGACTGCAATTTCACCACGATTGGCAATCAGTAATCTTTTGAACATCAGTAGAGACCTCCTATTTATCAATTAATTTATAAAATTAAGTGTACTTCAACACTAATGTTATTCATTATATTATATACTATTGTAGTCTACAATGCCTTTGATGAATGTATACATTGAACTTTATTAGTAGGTGCTAAAAGTACGTTATTATTATCCCATACTTTCCCTAGTTTAGCAATGTGATATTTTTCCCAAATAGAACTTGGCTAACGTTGAGCCTTAGTTGCCTTACTTGGAATGAAGGAGGAGTCGCGACCATGAATGATCAGTTAGAGGAAAAGCTGCACCATTTACCTGATAAACCAGGTGTTTACCTGATGAAAGATGAGCAGGGACGCATTATTTACGTCGGTAAGGCTGTTGTGCTCACCAATCGGGTTCGTTCCTATTTTCAATCCAGTCGCAATCATTCGTCGAAGGTGTTGGCCATGGTAGCCCGGATTGCTGATTTAGAATATATTGTTACGGCATCTGAAATAGAGGCCTTAATTTTAGAGTGTAATTTAATAAAAAAACATCGTCCTAAATATAATATCAGGCTACGAGACGATAAGACCTATCCTTATATAAAAGTCACCACCAATGAGGAGTTCCCCCTTCTTTACGTTACGCGACGGGTACAAAAGGACGGTGCACGTTATTTTGGCCCCTACACCAATGCGGGGTCCGTCCATGAAGTTATTAAACTCATGCGCAAATTGTTTCCTTTGCGGAGTTGCCGTACGTTGACGGCGCGGCGTCCTTGTCTTGAATATCATATTAAACGTTGTTTGGCACCTTGTGCTGGTTTGGTGGATAGCGTTACTTATGGTGGGATGATTAAAGCGGTATGTTTGCTCCTGGAGGGCCGTAGTGAGACGGTTGTGCGCAGCTTGCGGCAGAAAATGGGAATTGCCGCTGAAAAATTGGAGTTTGAGCAGGCAGCCAAGTTACGGGATCAACTGGTTGCCGTGGAGCAAGTAACGGAAAAACAAAATATTGTTACTGGTGCAGGTGATCAAGACGCTATTGGGCTAGCACGGTCAGCCCTTGGGACGTGCGTCCAGGTATTTTTTATTCGTAGTGGTAAAATGGTAGGCCGGGATCATTTCTTATTGGCAGGTAGTGAAGAGGAAGAAGATGACGCGGCCTTGACGGCCTTTATTAAGCAATATTACAGCCAGGCGGCTTTCATACCCAAGGAGGTATTGCTGCCCGTGGTGATCAGTGAACAGCATTTGTTGTCCGATTGGTTAAGCCAGCTAAAAGGAGGGCATGTGGCCGTGGAAACTCCTCAGCGCGGCACCAAGAAGAATATTGTGGCCATGGCGAAGGACAATGCGGAGATTGTGCTACGGGAACAAGAGTCCAGCATGAAAGCTCATTCCGCCCAAACGGTTGAAGCCGTGGTCGATTTGGGGCGGTATTTGGGCCTCCCTGACGCACCTGAACGAATGGAGTGTTTTGATATTTCACATATTCAAGGGGCGGAAACCGTAGCTTCCATGGTCGTATTTGAAGGTGGTATGCCGAAAAAAGAGGATTACCGGCGTTATAAGTTGACGACGGTGGAAGGTAAGCCAGATGATTTTAAATCCATGCAAGAAGTTGTGGGGCGACGGTATGCCGACAGGGGGCAACCCACGCCTGATTTGATCATTATTGATGGCGGTAAGGGGCAATTGAGCTCGTCCCTGGAGATTATTCGTGGAGCCGGACTCCAGGTACCAGTGATTGGCCTGGCAAAAGAATTTGAACATATTTTTCAAGAGGGGAGCAGTGATCCTCTGATTTTGCCCCGTCATTCCCAAGCCCTTTATTTGATCCAACGGATTCGGGATGAGGCTCATCGCTTTGCCGTTACTTATCATCGAAAGTTGCGTTCCAAACGCAATATGGTGTCGGTGCTGGATCATGTTCCAGGGATTGGTGCTAAACGGCGTAAAGCCTTATGGGAGGCCTTTAGTAGTTTGGCTAAAATGAAAGCGGCTACAGTGGAAGAATTAGGAGGGGTACCCAGTATGACCTTACCAGCGGCTCAGGCCGTGTATGACTTTTTTCGATCATTAGAAAAATAAGAAGGCGTGCTTTTTAGGATGTTTCGGTCTAGATTTGAACAAGGGTGGAGAATCGATTCACAGTGATCAATAATATGATATAATTAGCGTATAATAAACAGAAATAAAATGTTTTTTAAAATAATGGAGGTGCTTGTAATGAAAGGTTGGATGATTGCGGTCGTCGTGGTGGTTCTTTTAGTGGTTATGGGTATGAGTGGTTATAATGGTTTGGTACAGATGAATGAAAATGTGAATGGTAAATGGGCGCAAGTGGATAATCAACTGCAACGGCGCTCGGATTTAATTCCTAATTTAGTGTCCACAGTCAAGGGGTATGCGGCCCATGAACAACAGGCCATTCAAGCCGTTGCCGATGCACGGGCTAAATTGGGTGGAGCACAAGGGGCTGCGGCTAAAGGACAGGCCGATGCAGAACTTGGTGGCGCATTGAGTCGTTTGTTAGTTGTTGCCGAAAATTATCCTAATTTGAAGGCTGATCAGAACTTCCGTGCTCTCATGGATGAGCTAAGCGGCACTGAGAATCGGATTGCTGTAGCTAGAAAAGATTATAATGATGCGGTGCAAGTTTTTAATGCTAAGATTCAATCCTTTCCCACCGTCATGTACTCAAAAATGTTAGGCTTTGGCGCTAAGGAATATTTTAAAGCGACGGAGGGAGCACAACAGGTTCCTCAAGTTAAATTTTAAATGGATAATCTTGCATAGTGAGGTATAATACCATGAAAAAATGGCTAGCTTACCTAGTGCTAGGACTGTACATGGTCTGCGGTGGGATAGGTTGGGCTCAGCCGCAAATTCCGGCGAAACCGACAACCAGTATTTATGTTCAGGATTACGCGGGGGTATTGAGTGCTGATACAAAAGCCAAGATCAACAATCTTGGCACCCAACTAGCGGCTAAGACTAAAGCCCAGATTGTAGTGGTCACGGTGTTGTCTTTGGAGGAAACGCCCCCTGCAGACTATGCCTTGGCTGTATTGAGAGAGTGGGGCGTGGGGGATAAGACCCTCAATAATGGTGTCGTCTTATTGGTGGGCGTGAAGGATCATCAATCCCGGATTGAAGTGGGATATGGCTTGGAAGGCGCATTGCCTGATGCCAAGACAGGTCGCATTCAAGATGGATATATGATACCTTCTTTTCAGCAGGGTGATTATGATAAAGGCATCTTAAATGGCTATCTGGCGATCGCTGGTGAGGTGGCAAAAGAATATAAACTGGAATTGAAAACCGATGCCAAAGTGACACCATCTCCCCATGCTCAGGACACTAGTTCAGGGTCATGGTGGGATAGTGCCCCTTGGTGGGTGAAAATACTCATTGCAGCTGGTTTGTTACTGCTGGTTATGATCGATTGGATATTCTTTGGTGGTACGATTACCTATCTGATACTATCTATCGTATCCCGCGGTCGTGGTGGCGGTGGATCAGGAGGTGGCGGCTTCGGCGGTGGGTCAGGTGGCGGCGGCGGCTCCGATCGAAAATGGTAAGAAAACAGACCTCTAAAAAATTAGAGGTCTGTTATTCTTAGATACTCCATATCATTTGCCTTAAAGAATGTGGAGGGATATGTTAGTTTGTTGAGGATGGGACATGCCAGTAAGAGAGGATTTATTTATTTAATGCGGTGGCGATAAGGGGAGGGAGCTATGTATGAAATATAATAATCCTACTGTAATGCGGATTGCCTTGGTAGCAGTCCTTGGTATTTTGATGGTAGGTAGCTATTTATTGGCACCTGAGTTTATACATAGGATGACCCAGCTGTTTTTGCAAGGCGACATTAAGGGGAGTATTGAATTTATTCGATCATACGGTCCTTATGCCATGCTGATTAGTTTTATCATCCTAATATTTATTAATGTTGTAGCCGTTTTGCCCAATATCGTGATCGTGGCGGCCAACGGCATCCTGTTCGGTGTGGTAAAAGGTACGCTCATTTCATGGATTGGAGAATCAATCGGCGTAATTATTAGCTTTATGTTAATGCGTTATTTGTTTCAGGATAATGCCCAGAGCATCATTGCCCGTAGTAAGGGGCTAAAAAAGATTGATGATTTTAGTGGGGAAAAGGGGTTGCGCATTATGTTGGTGGCGCGGAGTATTCCTTATATCCCCTCAGGGCTCATTACCGCCTTAGGGGCATTGAGCAGCATTAGCTTGACAGATTATATCATAGCCACCTTTCTTGGTAAGTTGCCTTCGGCATTAATTGAAGTGACCCTCGGCCATGATTTGTTATTTTTTAAACAGCATATGGTACGATTGATCTTATTGTTGGTGCTTTCGGTAGTGGCCTATTACTTCTTTTTCCATTATAAAAAGAAATAAGGTACTACAGAAAAAATGCCAAAGCGAAAATAAGGTAAAACAGTCCGGCATAAAGTAACCGATGAGGCGATAACTTATTGCGCTTGAGGGTAATGAATAAATAAATAATTGAGATAAGAGTCATAGCCCCAGCCATCATGAGGGGTTTATCGAATAACCAAGGTGTAAAATAGATACCCAATGCGCTGGGCACAGTGGCTTGTATCATCATGGAACCACTAATATTGCCCAGGGCCAGGGTTTCTTTGCCTTGGCGCACCCAGATGACAGCATTTAGAATTTCCGGAAGTTCGGTGGCAAGTGGACTTAAGAGCATGGATACAATATGGGGTGGGACTTCCCACAGGCTACTAATGATCTCTAAGTTTTTTACGAATAAGTTGGAACTTGCCGAGATGAGAATCAAGGCAAAGAGGGTTTGTCCCATGACCCACCAGGTTGTAGGGGCCGTTTGATGAGGACGAAATTTTAAAGGGTCTAGTTGTTCCAGGGGTAATGTACACTCGGCGCCCATTTCTTTATAAAAATAGAGGGCGTAGGCCGCTAAAAATAAAAAGGCTGTTAATGATTTGCCATTAAAGACCATGAAACCCAATAAGACTTTAAAGATAAAGATGGATAAGAACCATAATTGATCTTTACATAATTTAGCGCTATCAATATCAATTTCGGTGCCAAGTTCACGCCGCTTGCGAAAGATCATAATCGACAGGCCTACGACAGCATAGGCAATGGTACCAAGTACCAAGGGGCCACCCATGGCAGCGCCTACACCAATATCTTGCTGTTCCTTAGTTCCATTAAATGCTACAGCGACAAAGGTTACAACGCTTTCAGGTAGTGCGGTACCGAAGGCTGCTAAGATAGTACCGATGGCGCACTGAGAAATATTAAATTTTCGGCCAACCCATTCAATTCCATTGACAAAAAGTTCACAACTATAATAGATGACAAGAATAGCGAGCACGAGTGTTACAAAAGTGATTAGCATGTAGTTACCTCCGTTTTTTTAACCATAACAAGAAAAGTTTTTTTTGTCAAATATCATAAGACTACTTATCTAGTTGCTAAATTTCATGAATATGGTAGAATGTAAACAGGCTAGTTGAATAAACGAACGAACGAAGGAGGAATTTTTAATGGAAAAATGGATGTGTGTAGTCTGTGGTTATGTTTATAATGAAGAAGTTGGTGATCCCGACAGTGGTATTGCTGCTGGCACTAAATTCGCTGATATCCCTGAAGATTGGGTCTGCCCATTGTGTGGAGTTGGTAAAGACCAATTCGAGAAACAAGCAGATTAAAAATAAAAACCTTCCATTTTGGAAGGTTTTTTATTTTTTCTTAGTGCTCTATTTTGGCTAATCTAGGTAGCCATCCCCGTTGGAGCATGAGTTGCAACAGGCGATAATCCCAATCTAAACCAGCGTCGAGCATTTCACGATACATTAAGGCGACTTCTAATTGGTAGGATTGATGCAATGTAGCCAGTAGTGCCATTTGTGAGGCTTTAGCCATGGTACCAATGGTGATGGCAATTTCACCATCCGTCATGTGGGCGTCGCCGGGAATGTCTAATGGCTTTTTATGTAATGTGCGCTGGGTAAAAGATAAAGTAGGCAGGGTGCCACCACTCTCGCTTAATAATTTTTCGGAATGCTCAATCAGATTTTTGGTTTGTTTTTCAATGGCTTCCTTAATTAAGGCTTTTAGTTCCATATCTTGTGCATGGTTATAAATAACCTCAAGGGAAGCGATATTGCAACGGCCCTGGGCAATGACTCCGTACAAACCGGCTGCTTCTAAATAATTCAGGGGCTCTTTGTCAAAAAACATATTGTAAATACTACGGGTTTCGGAGCTGACTCTTTCAAGTATGGTCATGGTATTACCTCCTAATGAAAAATATAGTTTAGTGAATTATAAATAGCATGTACAATCATTGTTATTATCATGCATGATTAGAAGGGATATTTAGAATTCAGTAACCAGATAATTTACAAAAATTAGTTTTTATATAAATAAAAACCTTTACTTTTTTTAAAAAAATAGTATACTGAAAGTAGAGCCCAAATGAATAGGTCTAGTGAGATTCAATTATCAATCCTTCTCAAGTAGCTTTTTTGGCAAGGACAGTACTGAACCCTAAACCATGTTGGGCAAAAAATTTGAGGGGGATTATTATAATGTCACAAGACAAAACTTTAACATGCCGCGAATGTTCCGTAGATTTCGTATTTTCAGCTTCGGAGCAAGATTTCTATAACGAAAAGGGGTTCACTAATGAACCAGGTCGTTGCCCACAATGTCGCGCAGCTCGCAAACAAAGAAATAATGGCGGCGGCGGCTTCAGTCAAGGTGGCGCTCGTCCACAACGTGAAATGCATGATGTAACTTGTGCAGCTTGCGGTGTTGAAACCCAAGTACCTTTCCGTCCAAGTAGCGATCGTCCTGTATATTGCCGCGATTGCTTCAGCAAAAACAGCGGTCGTTAATTCTTATTAACGATAAGAGCCCTTCTACTTCGGTAGGAGGGCTTTTTTTTAGGTCATCAGAAAGTAAATCACTTTCTTGAGTAAAGAGTAGAAAGAGTAGTGAATGGGAATCATAGATTGTGATGTGAATATTGCTCTAAAAAAAAGTATGTATGATATTTCACTTATCATCTATACAAACGTAGCAAAAGTGAGTTATAATTGTAACTAAGATCAATATTATGAGTAATAAAATATAATATAAAAATTTAGGAGGATCTATCACGATGAAAATTACTGTTGTTGGTGCTGGTAACGTAGGGGCCACTGTTGCAAATGTAATTGCACAAAGGGAATTAGCAAGCAAATTGGTACTGCTCGATATTAAAGAAGGTGTTTCAGAAGGTAAAGCCTTAGATATGATGCAAACTTCTGCATTACTAGGGTTTGACACGCGCATTATCGGTAGTACAAATGATTATAGCAAAACTGCTGGCTCTAATGTAGTTGTCATTACTTCAGGCATACCTCGTAAACCAGGTATGACGCGGGAAGATTTAATTGGTACCAATGCAGGTATCGTTAAAGGCGTAGTTGATAATATTCTCAAATACTCCCCTGAGGCAATTTTTGTTATTGTTAGTAATCCAATGGATACTATGACTTATTTGGCACTAAAATCAAGTGGTATTCCTAAGAATCGTATCATCGGTATGGGTGGTATTTTGGATAGCTCCCGTTTCAAATGTTATTTGAGCCAAGCCATTGGTTGCCCTGCAACTGATCTGCATGGCATTGTTATTGGTGGTCATGGTGATACAACAATGATTCCATTAACTCGTTTTGCAACTTACATGGGAGTGCCTGCTGCCGATTTATTGGATGCAGAAGCATTGGCTAAAGTAGCAGCAGATACCATGGTTGGTGGCGCGACATTAACAGGTATGCTTGGTACTTCAGCTTGGTATGCACCGGGTGCTGCTGTTGCATTATTGGTTGAATCAATTGTTCGTGATGAAAAGAAAATTTATCCTTGCTGCGTAGCATTAGATGGTGAATATGGACAAAAAGATATCTGTATCGGTGTTCCAGTTGTCATCGGCAAAAAAGGTTGGGAAAAAATTGTCGAGTACAAGTTGAATGCTGACGAACAAGCCAAATTCAACAAAAGTGCTGATGCAGTCCGTGGTATGAATAAAGTATTAGTTGATATGAAATTAGTATAAAATAATACATACAGAAGAAAACACCAAGTTGCCGCAAGGCGTTTGGTGTTTTCTTTTATTTCGCGCATTTTTGGCAAATAATAATTAAATATGTGTTGTCAATAAATTGTCTGACAGGATATAATATAAGATAGAGTCCTAAAATTAAGGAGGCCAAGGCATGTGCGGTTTTATGCTGCGTATTATTATTAATGGGGTACTCTTGTTTTTGGTGATTGCCGAGTTGCCTGGAATTTTTGTTGATACCTTAGGTGGTATGTTACTAGGAGTCGCCATTGTTGGTATTGCCAATGCCGCAGTGAGGCCTATTTTGCTATTAGCAGCTCGTCCACTGAACTGGTTGAACCTAGGTGGCATGACCTTCTTCATGAATATTTTGGCACCCCTGCTGGTGATAAAAACCTTACCAGGTTTTCAGATTTATAGTATGATAGCACCTGTTATTGGCGTTTTCTTTATAACGATTTGTAGCTTTACCTTATCAAAAGTTATCCAGGATCGATAAACTTACAATTGGAGGTTACTTTGTGGCAATTAAACTTGTAGCAGTAGATATGGATGATACATTATTGGATGGAACATTGCAAGTTTCACCGCGCACCTGTGAGGCTATTTATAAGGCGCAAGAGCAAGGCGTTGTGGTAACGATTGCGACGGGCAGAATGTTTAGCTCAGCTTTGCCTTTTGCTCAGCAACTACATATACAGGCTCCTTTGATTACATATAATGGTGGCATGATTCGGTATCCCATTTCTAAAGAAATGGTCTTTCATAAAACCATCAACGGGGATGTAGCGGGTAAAATTGTTGAGTTATTTCATCAGCGAGGCTGGTATTTACAATCCTATATGGATGATGAGTTATATGTTGTTGAACGCTGTGAAAAAGCCAGATTATATGAAAAAATGGCAAACATAAAGGCGATAGCTCTTGGTGATCAGTTTTATTCCATGCGGCATGAGCCCACAAAAATGCTCACCATTGCCGAACCCTATGAAATACAAGAAATTCAAGATATTGTAAATCGTGATTTTCCGGGACAAATATTTGCCGCAACATCTAAGTCTAACTATCTGGAACTGACCCACCCAAGTGTCAATAAAGGACATGCGCTGGCAGTGCTGGCCGACAAACTTAATATTAAACAGGAAGAAGTTATGGCCATTGGGGATTCCAATAATGATTATCCCATGCTTGAATATGCAGGGTTTGGTGTAGCTATGGGGAATGCCTCAGAACGGGTAAAAAACATTGCCCAGGCTGTAACGGCTCATAATAATGCCCATGGTGTAGCGGAAGCCATTGAAAAATATATATTAAAAGGATAATAATATTGTATTTTATGCCATTTAATGCAACTTATATAGTATAATGGGGCATGTATTCCAAGAGCAAGAGGAGTGGTAGCTATGTTATTTACACCTTTTTCATTAAAAAAGTTGACGCTTAAAAATCGGATCGTTATGCCACCCATGTGTATGTATAGTGCCGCTGATGATGGTTTGGTGACGGATTGGCATGTTTTGCATTATTCAACTCGGGCTGTTGGGCAAGTGGGTTTGATTATTGTTGAGGCGACAGGCGTTGAGCCACGTGGCCGGATTTCCAACCGGGATTTGGGGATTTGGGATGATGGTCATATTGCTGGTTTGAAACGTATTGTGGATAGTGTCCATGAGCAAGGTGGTACGATTGGTATTCAATTGGGCCATGCTGGTCGAAAAAGTGAAGCCACCACGAGCATTCCTGTTGGCCCCAGCCCCATTGCTTTTAATGAAACCTGCGGTACACCAGTGGAATTGACGGCGATAGAAATTAGGAGCATTGTCCAGAAATTTGCGAAGGCAGCTGGGCGGGCCGTTAGCGCTGGTTTTGATATGATCGAGATCCATGCTGCTCATGGTTATTTGATCAATGAATTTTTATCACCTTTGGCGAATGTCCGCAGGGATGAGTATGGGGGAAGCCAGGAAAATCGCGTGCGTTTGCTTAAGGAAGTTTTGGTGGCTGTGCGGGCTACCGTTCCTCAGGAGATGCCAATTGGTGTTCGTGTGTCAGCCGATGATTATCATGAAGATGGTAATAAACCAGAAAATGTGGCAGATATGCTAAATTTGGTCAAAGGTTATGGTATTGATCTGGTGAATGTGAGTTCTGGTGCTGTCATTTCAGCCATGCCACGGTTCTTCTCTGGCTATCAGATTCCTATGGCTTTGGTCATTAAAGATAAAACGGGTCTTCCAGTCCTGGGCGGAGGGCTTATTACAGAGCCGGCGCAGGCTTTGCAAATCGTGAAGGCCGGCATCGACCTTGTCTTTACGGGTCGCGTATTATTACGTAATCCCTATTGGCCTTTGCAAGCCGCCCATGTATTGCAACAAGAAGTGGAGTGGCCCGTGCCTTACGTGCGGGGTAAATGGTGATCAGTGATCAGTAAGAATGCTTAATTCAATTGATATAGAGATGTAAACACAATAGGGTACAAAGACGCGAGCTTTGCACCCTTTGTGTTTTTGTCTTTTCTTATATTATAGAAAGGGGTCTAGTCATGTTAATGGTGCTTGTTATGTTACTATTGGGTTTGGTTCTGGGTTTTGTGGGTGCTGGGGGTGCTGGTGTTGTTATCGCGGTGTTAACGGTGGTGTTTGGAATTCCCATTCATACTGCCTTGGGAACGTCATTGAGTGCCATGGTCTTCACGACCATGTCTGGCGCCTATAGTCATTTTCGCGAAGGCAATGTTGTTTTGAAAAATGGGTTAGCTGTTGGTCTCTTTGGTGCCATGGGTGCCTTTGGAGGAGCTCACATTGCAGCCCTTTTACCAGGGCATCTACTTAAAGGACTGACGGCTTGTATGTTGTTTTTATCAGCGTTTTTTCTGGGGGTGCGCGTCTCTCCTTATTCTAAATTTTTTTTCGCCCCAGGAGAAAGTAAGTCCATGGTAGTTGGCGTAAAATTTTGGCTTACAGCCTGTGGCTTGGGAATTGTTACTGGAGTGTTATCGGGAACCTTCGGCATTGGTGCCACTCCCTTTATCCAAATCGGTTTGTTAATGTTGTTTAGTATGAGCATTTATCAGTCGGCAGGTACGACGATGCTGGTGATTCTACCCATTGCTTTATTGGGCGGGGTAGGTTATATGACCGCCGGTTACCTTGATATGGCTTTGCTCTTCAAAGTGACAGTGGGCTTGATGACGGGGGCGTATATTGGTGCAAAATTTACCAAGAGGCTTCCGTCGGTGATTCTGAAAACGGCCATGGTGGTTGTGCCTATTGTGGGAGGACTGCTGTTAGTATTTGGTTCATAGGATGGATACATCTATATTTTCCCATTATATAAGTGAACTGGTTAAGCTAGAGGATGTAAAAAATACATTCTTTAACTTTTTTATTTTAAAGGATATTGTCGGATAATGTTGAAATAGTATAGATAAAACATATCAGGGGGAATTTTATATGCAAGATGGAAGAAAAAACCAGACAAATGAAGACATTTTAGCTGCGTTTACATTAGTTCTTCCGTATCTGAATCGTATTGTGCGGGAAGATATGGCTGTTGGTTTGACAAGTTTAACTGAATATTTGGGATATTATCGTGCAAGAGCGTTTGAATTGGATTTGCCAACAGGAAAACCAGTTAAAGGAATACAAACCATTGAAGAGTGTATTCGTATAAAAAAAGATACTTATGCAGATGTTCCTCCTGAAGTATATGGAAGACCCATAAAAACAATTTTTACACCAATCTATGGGGTCAATAAAGAAATTATTGGGACATTAAGTTCTGGTATTGATTTAAAGGGTAGTCTTGAGCTGGTTGCTAATGTTGAATCCTTAGCAGCTGCAACAAAACAAGTAGCGGAAAGTGTTGGCCAAGTGGCCGATAGTGCTAGTGAACTTGCAAGTGCTGGTCAGCAGGCCATAAAAGTTGCTCAGGATCTGATGGAAAAGAACAAGCATACTGAGCAAATTCTAGAATTTATTAAAAATATCGCAGCGCAAACCAATTTATTGGGCTTAAATGCTGCGATTGAGGCCGCTCGTGCTGGTGACCATGGGAGAGGATTTGCAGTAGTTGCAGAAGAAGTACGAAAACTTGCCGAGCAATCACAGGAAGCCGTCAAGCAAATACAAAGTACCTTACGCGAAGTGAGCCAAGCTGTTATTGAAATTAACAAATCAATTGAAGCAACGGGCGCCATTAGTCAAGAACAAGCAGCCACTACTCAAGAAATATCCTCTAATTTAGAATATATTAATAACAATGCAAGGCAATTGCAGGATTATGTAGGACGTTATAAGTAAACAGGAGTACTAAAAAGTAGGGAGTACCACTCGATTGTACAAGAGTGGTGCTCCTTTAATTATAAAATTGATTGGGTTAGTTACCATAGTGAAAAATGAGGTAGTTTTTTTTTGAAAAGTGTGTTAACCTAAATAATATAATAAGTTAACAAAGGCGATGCAGCGGGGGGATACGAATGGAGAACAAGACACGGATGCTAACGGAGACGGCGTTACTGACGGCGTTGATTACCGTGACAGGGGCCCTTAAACTGCCTGGTTTCATTCCAGGTACTGAGTTTCAATTATCAGCACCATTGGCCGTGGCTATTTGTGGGGTATTTGGGTTTACGAAATATATGACAGCCGGTGTATTGTCCAGCCTCATTGGTTTGATTTTGGGCACACAGACTATCTTGAATGTATTGATTGCCCTGGTCTTTCGTGTGACCGTAGGAATTGTCATTAAGGTATGTGGTACTTCTTGGCCGATTATGTCCATAGCAGGGCCTTTAGGCTCTAGTGTAGCTCGTTTATCTCTGGGTGGTATATTAGGCAAGGCTGTTATCCCCCTACTACTGGCGACCCTACCAGGTATGATTTATACGGGACTAGCGGCCTATCCCCTAACCATGCTCTTAAAGCGGGTTAAGGTTCAGACGGAAAGGGTGATACACATTGTACAGCGTTAGAATGAGATCAGCGCAAGGGGGAGCCCACGAAAGGGGTGGACGTCATATTTCGGGGGCTGAGCGGATTGTTTCCCAAGAGATGGTGGAACAAACTACCAATGCCATGTTAGAACGGGCCTTTTTTCACAGCCGAGGGCAAGCCGATTTTATTAATATTGTGGTGGAAAAAATTGATGGTAGACGGGTGCAAGAGGTGCCTCTCTTGTCAGTACATACAGTCCCGGGGGGAGATGTAACTAGGGGCCATCACGCTGCGCAAGGGGCTCTTATTGAGGCTGGCGTCACTGTGCTGGCAGCTCAAAAGGGGATGGCAGCGCTCTTATCTCTTACTGATAGTATGGGGGGCGCCATGCTCCTCTGTGCGGTTACCGGACAGCGGCTTGATACTACAGGATCCAGAGGAGTACGGGTATCGCGCATGGATATTGGTAATGAGCAGGTTTTTATAACACAGTTAGCTGAGGGAGGCATCAATAATACCCATGTGCGGGAAGCTTTAGTTCTAGCCAGTAAGGTGGCTGCAGCCCCAGGTATGGTTGCTGAACTTTGTTGGTCAGATGATCCTGAGTATACGACAGGTTATGTGGCGTCGGCAGGGGGGTATATTCGCATTCCTCATTGTAAACCTCTTGGTAGTTTGCTAGGTGGGCGGGTGTTTTTTGTGCAACCCGCTACTGAGGTGGAGGGCATTATAGATTATTTACAGCACCAGCCCGTATTGGTGAGGCCATTCCCAGGATTGTAAAGGAGGCGAAAAAACAGTGGAGTTTTGGACTCATTATATTAATCAAGTAAAGCAGGATGATTTGTACCGGTCGCCCGTTTGTTATCAGCCCTTAGATGCTGTGCATGTGGAGGCTGAGGGACAGAAATATTTGCTGTTGGCCACTAATAATTATTTGGGATTAACGCATTGTCCTGCCGTACAGCAAGGGGCGATGGCTGCTATAAAACAGTATGGTACAGGCTCAGGGGGGGCACGCTTGACGACCGGTAGCCATCCTTTATATGAAAAACTAGAAAGACAATTGGCCTTGTTTAAAGGTACTGAGGCGGCCTTAGTTTTTAATACTGGTTATATGGCCAATGTGGGGGTCATGAGTGCTGTCGTTACCCAGGGGGATGTAATTTTTAGTGATGCCCTTAATCATGCCAGTATTATTGATGGTTGCCGTTTGGCTAAAGGGAAAACGGTGGTATATGGTCATGCTGATATGGCTCATCTGGCTCAGGTATTAGAGAAGACACCTTGTCAGGGGCAACGTTTCATTGTCACTGATGGGGTTTTTAGTATGGATGGTGATATAGCGCCCCTTGATAAAATCGTGGAGCTGGCTGAACAATATCAGGCAGTGGTGATGGTGGATGACGCTCATGCTGTGGGCGTTATCGGCAAGGACGGTCGTGGTACCGTGGATTATTTTGGACTTACAGATCGTGTCCAGATTCAAGTGGGTACTTTGAGTAAGTCCTTAGCCGCTGAAGGGGGGTATGTGGCTGGTAGCCAAGCTTTGATAAACTATTTGGTTAATAAGGCGCGGAGTTTTATTTTTTCCACAGCCTTGTCGCCTGGGACTGTGGCCGCAGGTTATGTCGCTTTGCAAGAATTACAGGCCAGGCCGGAATTGGTTGATACATTGCGTCACAATGGGGATTATGTGCGGACGGCTCTCGTGGCCGCCGGTCTACAGATTGATGGGGGTGGCACGCCCATCATACCCATTCTGGTGGGAGAGGCTGCCATTGCAATAAAGATGGCCCAGCAATTAAAAGAGCAAGGACTCATTGTATCTGCCATTCGACCTCCCACCGTTCAACCTGGTGCCAGTCGGTTACGTCTAACCGTTTCAGCAGCTCATGAGAAGGCTGACCTAGTCAGAGCGGTGGAAATCATCATTGCAGTGAGCAAGGGACTACATTTGATATAAAGGGTACTCGTGGGGACGGTTCTTACTGAAAAGATAAGGAGTGATTTTATGTCAGGGTTATTTATTACAGCAACGGATACGGATGTGGGCAAGACGGTGATCACTGGGGCCATTGCTGCGGCTTTTAAGGCGCGGGGGTTGCATGTAGGGGTGATGAAACCCTTAGCATCCGGTGGGGTAGGTGATGGAAAGGGGACACTGGTGGCTGAAGATGCTACTTTTTTAATGCAGGCAGCTGGGATTGGGGAAAGGGAGCGGGGGTTGGTTAATCCCTTATGTTTAGGTCCGGCTCTGACCCCAGCAGTCGCAGCAAGAGTTAGCGGTGTGGAAATTAATATGGCCCTTATCTTTGAGGCGTACCAAGTCCTTGCTGCGTCTTACAATCCGTTATTAGTGGAAGGGGTAGGGGGCATTACGGCTCCTTTATGGCAAGATTATTTGCTCGTTGATTTCATGGTAAAGTTAGCCTTGCCGGTGATTGTTGTGACTAGACCCAACCTTGGTACGATCAATCATACGGTGCTAACCGTGGACTATGCCCGGCGCCGTGGATTACAGGTGGCAGGCATCATTATAAATGGCTGGAATGAGGATAAAGTAGGTATTTTGGAAAGATCCAATGAGGAATATATAAGTAGATTGACCCGAGTGCCTATTTTGGGAAAATTCCCCTATGTAACGGCAATTAGTGTGGGTGAGGTTCGGACTGGGGCACTAGCTCAGCTCGCTGAGGAGCATTTGGAGATGGATGAGATAATTAGGATATGTGAGATGCATTAATTAATGTGATCGCTCATTGCTGGTCTGCCAGAAATGGGATATAGGGCATGCTTGCCTGTAGGAAGAGTTTAATTTATAGATTACACGGGAGGTACTCAGCATGAATGATATAGAACGCAAAGATAAGGAATATATCTGGCATCCTTTTACCCAAATGCAAGAATGGGTGGCCCAACCTCAACTGATTATCCAGGCTGCAGAAGGGATAAAATTAATCGATAGTGAAGGGAATCAATATTATGATGGTGTGTCTTCCCTGTGGGTTAATCTGCATGGTCACCGTCATCCGACTATCGACAAGGCTATTATTGACCAGTTAGGCAAGGTTGCTCATACGACCATGCTAGGCCTCATCAATGTACCAGCGGCCCAACTGGCTGAGGAATTAATGGCGGTTGTGCCGAAAGGGTTAACCAAGCTATTTTATTCCGATGATGGTTCGACTGCTGTCGAAATTGCCATTAAAATGGCCTATCAGTATTGGCAACTCATAGGGAAACCAAAAAAGAAAAAGTTTGTAACGCTAGGGAACTCCTACCATGGAGATACCATTGGCACGGTTAGTGTGGGGGGAATTGATCTTTTTCATCGGATCTTTGCTTCATTATTGTTTGAAAGCATCCAAGCTCCTTGTCCTTCCTGTTATCACTGTACATTATCTTCGGATCCCCAGCAGTGCGGTATGGCATGTGTTGATGCCGTGGAGAAAATTTTAGCGGAGAATCACGAGGATATTGCCGCCATGATCGTGGAACCACTGGTGCAGGCGGCGGCTGGTATGTTGACCCAACCCAGGGGCTATTTGAAAAAACTGCGGGAATTGACGAAAAAATACAATGTATTGTTTTTAGTTGATGAAGTGGCGACGGGGTTTGGTCGAACGGGTAAAATGTTTGCTTGTGATCACGAAAATGTATCACCGGACTTGATGATGGTCGCTAAAGGCATTACGGGTGGCTATTTACCTCTGGCCGCCACTTTTATGACGGATGAAATCTATCGTGCCTTTTTGGGTGATTATACCCAGCAACGGACTTTTTTTCATGGTCACTCGTATACCGGCAATCCATTGTGCTCTGCAGCTGGTCTTGCCAATCTGCAGATCTTTCGCGAAGAAAAGGTCATTGCCGGTCTTGAGGTCAAAATCGCAGCAGCTGTTACCAAACTGGCCACATTTTCACAACTTAAACATGTGGGGGAAGTCCGTCAGCAAGGCTTGATGATTGGTATCGAATTGGCGGAAAACCCTGGGGGGAAAATCCCCTTCGCCTGGAACAAGGCCATGGGGGCTAAAGTCTGCAAAAAAGCTAGAGAATATGGACTCATTGTCCGCCCCATTGGTAGTGTGGTAGTTTTTATGCCACCTCTGATTAGTACCGTAGGAGAAATTGAGCATATGCTTACCATTATATATAAGTCCATACAAGAGGTAACTGAGACAGATCAGACCCAATATGATAACCAAGACGTAGCGGCAGTGTTGATATAAAAAACGTCCTAATTGTAAGGATTTGCTTCCTATCCGACCAGTAAGGTATGATATGATTCTATTTGCAGTGGTAGCCGTTGATCACTTGTTTGTGCTTTCTTCATAAAGAGAATAGACTAAGAGTAGATTACTGACTAAAAATTGCTTAGTCCCAGATCCGCACCGACTTTTAATACGAGGAGGTGGTATCTGTGACAAATTATTTGCTTTATGATTGGAATGGCCAAATGAAGTGGGCGGAGATTCAAGGGTGTTATTTTGTTGATCCGCTACATGTGCAAGAATTTGTAGCGTTTATGCCGAATAGTAGATTGATTCCCATTAATGGGAATTTTATTTAAGTCTATGTAACATTTTACAAAAAAAATAGGGCATATATTAAAATGACCAATGCTAACATAGGGCGGGGAATCAGGGAATAAGTTTACTAAGGTCAGTTCAAAAAAGATGCACAAGGAAGCGATTATGATGGGTGAACAAACTGTTGGAGTGGAAAATAACTATCTAAATGAGTTATATAAAGATCTCTACCTAAAATCCTCCATGGATGTTAATGCAACAATTGATATCATTTCCAGGATTGAAGACTTATCCTGCGGTGCTAGCGCTGTAGCTAACAATGAGATTATTTCACAAACGTCGTGTCTACCCGGTAAACAGCCAATGACATTAGTGACCGATTTTGAAAAGTTTTGGGCCACTACAACCCAACATCCCAGTCTCAACAATCTTTTGGAATTGAGAAATTCCCTCTATCGATTTCAATCCTTATCTTGACACTGAATAGGAGAACACCAAGAATAGGCCAATAGATGAAAATCTGTTGGCCTATTCTTGTGCTTTTGTTGGTGTATGAGAGTGGGACAAGGAGCCTGTCCCCTTGTCCCATTTGTCATACTAATAGTTGCAAACACATATGTTTAATTAATGCTCTTACCGGAATGTATTAGGTAAAGACATTTTTAGAGGAGAGGGTGGATGATAACATGTTGCGTTTTGTCCAGACGGAGTGGAAGTTTTTTTTGATTTTAGTGATGATCGTCAGTGTACTTGGAGTTTGTTATTATGAATATAAGCAGTATAAAGCTGAGCATCAGCCCGCACAGCAAGTTTCTCAGCCTAATATAACAATTAATACGACAGGTGAGCAATCAAAGCCAGGGGAAGCACAAGTGGTGTATGTACAAGGGCAGAATACGACTACGAAAGAAATAGTCTATGTACCCAAAGAAACGGATGTAAAAACAGGGAGTATTGAAAAAACAGATGTACAGTTTGAGACCAAACAGGGAAAAATCTATGTTAAGATTAATGGTAAGGATTTTGAAGTGCCAGTCGATGTGAAGGAAAATACTAAATTTGAAAATGGTAAACTGGTTGTGACCGATCAGAGTGAAATGCGGATTAACATTACCACGCCGAAACCGACGGTTAATTTGGGGTTAGGTTGGTCGAAGGAGGGACCAGCGGCGCAAATCAATGGCCCATTATTTAAAAATGTATCTTGGTGGGCCTATGGTGACAAAAAAACGGTAGCCGGTGGGCTGCAATTCCCCATTATGAAATAGGGCATATCTCCTCCCGGGGGATTGCCAAGGAGATTATTTAATTCAGTGATACGGATGAAAGGATGCATGAATCATGTATCCTTTTTGCTTTTTTGGCGAAAGTATCCTATAATTAAGGGATATACAATTTTATAAATTCCACATGGATTGTACTGGTCTAGCAAAAATGAAATAGCGGGCATGGATTAGCCTGTAAAATAGTTAAGGCAAATGATAGAGTTAAAGGTATATAAAAAAATAGTAGGGGAGACGATACCATGAAACTGGTTGCGGATTTACATATTCATACAATTTCCAGCGGTCATGCTTATAGTACGGTGATGGAAAATGTTCGGGCTGCAGCTGATCGAGGGCTGGAGATGATTGCCATTACGGATCATGGTCCAGCCATGCCAGGTGGCCCTCATGCTTACCATTTTGGCAATATAAAAATTCTGCCAGATGAACTATTTGGTGTACAGATTCTCAAAGGTGTGGAAGCTAATATTATAGATCGCAGGGGCAATTTGGATTTGAACGAGGAGCGTTTGGCGCCTTTAGACATTGTGTTGGCTGGCTTACATAATATTTGTACACCCAAAGGTTCTGTGGCAGAAAATACGGAAATGATGATCAATGCCATCAAAAATCCATGGGTGGATGTCATTGTCCATCCGGGGAATCCTGAATATTTGATTGATGCCGATGCCGTAGTGCAAGCCGCAGTCAAATATGATGTGGCCATTGAACTGAACAATAGTTCCCTAAAATTGTCCCGGGTGGGCAGTAAACCTCACTGTGAAGACATTCTTTGTTTGTGTAAACAGTATGGAACCAAAATTATCGTTGGGACGGATAGTCATTTTTCCTTAGCCATCGGCGATTTCAGCGCGGCTATGGAATTATTAAACAAACATGATATCCCACCCAGTGCAGTATTAAATACATCCGTTGCCAGCATTAGGAGCCATTTAGCGCGGCGTTCTAATCGGCATGTTTAGGGTATTGATAGATGGAGGAAAATAACATGGAAGATGTCCGTTTGGTGATTATTACAGGCATGTCAGGTGCGGGTAAGACCCAGGTAGTGCGGGCCATGGAAGACTTGGGCTATTTTTGTGTAGACAATTTACCTCCCATGCTGATTCCTAAATTTGCTGAGTTATGCGCCCAGTCAGCAGGGCGGGTTAATAAAATCGGCTTAGTGGTGGATATTCGCGGGCGAGAGTTTTTTGATACCTTAGTGCAAAACTTAGAAGAACTAGAAAAACAAGGCTACCGTTATGAAATGTTGTTTCTCGAAGCGTCAGATGAAACCTTAATCAGGCGTTATAAAGAAACCCGGCGGCGGCACCCCATGGCGCCCCATGGGCGGATTAGCGAAGGCATTACGCGGGAACGGGAACGAGTGGATTTGGTTAGAGGGCGAGCCACCCAGATTATTGACACCTCAGAATTGTCCACGACGGATTTGCGGAAAAAGATTACAGCCCTGTTTACCAGTGAACATGAGTATCAGCGGATGAATATTACGGTGGTATCCTTTGGTTTTAAATTTGGCATTCCCTTAGATGCGGATATGGTGTTTGATGTTCGCTTTTTACCCAATCCTTTTTATGTAGAATCATTGCGTCGTAAAAGTGGTGAGGTGGCTGAGGTGGGGGACTATATTTGGAAATGGCCTATTACCCAACAGTTTATGGAGAAAGTGACGGATTTTGTAGAATTTCTAGTGCCTAATTATATAAAAGAAGGTAAAAGTCAGCTGATTATTGCCATCGGTTGTACAGGTGGTATGCACCGTTCCGTATTTGTGGCTAATCGAATTTATGAAGGCTTAAAAGCAAAAGGTTATAAAGTCAATTTGGATCATCGGGATATTAAAAAGAATAAGGTGGAAGTGCAGCCCGAAATTTGAGCATTAGCTGAGGATACGGTGGGATAATAATGCCGCTTCGGCGCGCACAAAGGGTAGAGGTGTAATTTATTTTATGCACTTTTTAAAATGGATGTATCCTGGCATTAAAGTGAAACGCTGGCTGTTATTATTTTCGGTAGGCGTTATAGCGGCCAGCATTGGGATAGCAATTGTGTTTAATTATCGTTACGCAGGTAATTTGGAAGAGGCTATTTTTCGCATGGCCTACCTGACCACCGGCAAATATTATTATACGGTGACAACGATTATGGGAATCGCCATCATCATCAGCGGCCTGGTGATTATGACGTTGGCGACCAGGCAAATTATTAGTTCCGTTATTAGTGTACTCATCCCTGAGGGGTCCGATAAACTCATTGAACTTCTTTTTCAAAAACGCCGACTCAATCGGGGCCCGGCTGTGACCGTTATTGGTGGTGGTACAGGCCTATCAGTACTACTGCGAGGCATCAAGGGAGTAACTTGCAATATTACAGCCATTGTGACGGTGGCCGATGATGGGGGCTCATCGGGACGCCTGCGGGAGGATTTTAATATGATTCCTCCTGGGGATTTGCGCAACTGTCTAGTGGCTTTGGCCGATACTGAACCTCTGATGGAAAAACTATTTCAGCACCGCTTTGGTGGTACTGGAGATTTGGCCGGGCATAATTTTGGCAATCTCTTTATTGCAGCCATGACGGAAGTGCTGGGCGATGTGGAACAAGCCTTAAAAGAGTCGAGTAAAGTTTTGGCAGTGAGGGGTAGAGTATTGCCCGCATCCATCCAAAAAGTCAGGCTACGGGCGAGGATGACAGATGGTACCATGGTGGAAGGGGAGTCTCAAATTCCACTGACCCATAAGCGGATTGAAAGAGTATTCTTAGAGCCTGAAGATACCATGCCAGTGGAGAGTGCTTTGGAGGCCATCCGGGATGCTGATGCGGTCATCTTGGGACCGGGTAGTTTATATACCAGCATTTTGCCCAATCTGTTAGTCCAGGGTGTGGCTGAGACCTTACGGCAAAGCCAAGCTGTAAAAATCTACATATGTAATGTCATGACCCAACCAGGGGAAACAGATGGTTATTCGGCTTCTGATCATGTGCAGGCCATTTTGGATCATGTGGGTCCTGGGATTATTGACTATGTTGTGGTGAATAATCATAACGTGGCAGAACCTCTTCAGGAAAAGTATGCCTGTAAAGGGGCCTATCCTGTCAAGGCCGATGTGAAAGCTATTGAGGCCATGGACATTAAAGTTTTTAGTGCCGATGTGATCAGTGAAACCAATCAGGTGCGGCATGATCCCCTCAAGTTATCTCGGACCATTGTATCCATGATCTATAAGCTAAAAGCTAATTCCGAGCGCATGCGCTTATTGGATTATTATTTAATTGCCGAAAACATCAAAGAATTTAAGAAAAATGAGCACTAAATCGCGAGAGAATGTTTTAAAAGATCCAGATGGTTTTTTAAAAGGGCTCTGACTGGAGTGATGGTTATGGCTTCCTATTCGGCTGAGGTCCGAAATGAATTGGCCCGCATTGTGGATGAACAAGGGTGTTGCAAAGTGGCTGAACTGGCCTCACTCATGCGGATGGGCGGTACCATGCTCATTGGTGGCAATAGCAATTTGGGCATTAAGTTTATTACAGAAAATGCGGCAGTGGCGCGGAAAACTTTGACATTGATTAAGAGTGGTTTTCATTTAAAAACCGAAGTCGTTGTGACCCGGGGGCGCCGGTTAAAGAAAAATAACTCCTATATGGTAAAAGTGGTACCATCCCCAGTGGTGACGGACTTGTTATCCGTCCTGGGTATTATGCGTGGTGATAACATTAACGTGAGCAACGACAGTGGACTACTCCGCAAAGCCTGCTGCCGGCGGGCTTATTTACGGGGGGCTTTTTTAGGGGGCGGCTCCGTCAATCGTCCTGAAGGGGATTATCATTTGGAATTGGTGACCGCCAATCTTGATTTTGGCAAAACCCTCTTGCGCTTGATGAAATATTTTTCCTTACCCGTCAGACTCATTGAACGGAAAAATGATTATGTTGTTTATTTAAAAGACGGTGATGCCATTGCCTCTTTTTTGCAAATTATTGGTGCCCATAATGCTTTGATGGTCTTTGAAAATGTACGCGTGGTCAAAGATATGCGCAATCAAGTCAATCGTCTCGTCAATTGTGAAACCGCTAATTTACAAAAAACAGTTAATGCGGCCGTCCGTCAGGTCAATTGTATTAAAAAGATCATTGAACACAAAGCATTTACAAAACTACCACATGCTCTGCAGCAAGTTGCTGAAATAAGGTTGGCGTATCCTCAGGCAACACTGCAGGAGTTAGTGGATGTTATGGCAGGTCGGGTGGGAAAATCAGGCATGAACCACCGTCTGCGCAAATTGGAGCAGATTGCAGGGGAGCTGGAACATGAATAGAGTGCTGGCACTGAGTGCCTTTTTTGTTATATGTATAGTGAGTTGGCTGGTTTGGCCCGGGGCAGGCGTGCCGATTTTGGCCTATCATCAGGTCAGTGAAGAGACGGATGATATCTATAGTGTGACGGGGGTCCAGTTTGAAGAGCAAATGGCCTATCTCCACGAAAAGGGTTATACTCCTATTTCTTTAGGGCAATTATTTGATTTTTATGAAGGTAAAGCCGTGTTACCGGATAAGCCGATTATCATTACTTTCGATGACGGTTATGAAGATAATTTTTTAGTGGCCCTGCCCATTATGGAAAAATATAAGATGCACAGTACGGTGTTTATCATTACCAGTTTGGTGGGAACGCCAGACTATTTATCTTGGCAGCAGATTGCTGACATGCAAGGACGGCAGACTGAAATTGGCTCTCACACCGTGACTCATGTTGCTTTAGATGAGTTGAGTTCTGATGAGCAACGGCATGAGATCGTGGATTCCAAAGTGATGCTGGAAAAACATGTGGGCCCTGTAAAGTTTTTTGCCTATCCTTATGGTCAATTTACGTCAACGACGCAACAGATACTAGGAGAGGCGGGGTACCTAGGAGCTTGCTCAGGTATTCCTGGTCTGAATAGGAAAGATGTTCCCGTCTATGCTCTGAAACGAGTGAATGTTCCCCATCCTAAGTATGGCTTAGGAGAATTTCGTCTGCGTCTGCTAAGGGCTCATATCTATAGTAAACTGGGGATATAAGAGCATCTTACAACAAAAGGCGTTTTAGGGCTAATTTTGACATTTTACATAACGTTGCTCTCTTGTTATAATGGTGCTATGTCCCAAAAGGAGGTAGCACTATGAAGTGGTTCAAAATGAGACTATTACCGATTATTATGGCTGTAATCGTAGTACATAGTACAGCATTAGCAGCAGCGGCAATCATGCCAATGGTTAAATTAAATGGCTTACATCTTCCTGAGTGGGCAGTCACCACATCCTCAGCTGGGGGGAAGCTATTATTATCGGATAGTCCGGAAACGGTTCCAGATGATGGTATCATGTACCAAGATATTGTCAATGGGGATACAAGGTTATTTTTTCATCATGTCAATGGTACAACGGAGCCGAAGAAAATTGTTGTATTACTAGAAAATGCTTCCGACAAGACGGCCAATGTTACCGTATATCAATATGGTTTAGGTGGTCCCAGTTTTGATTTTCTGGAAGTCGGCAAGAAAGTACAATATGACTATCTCAAGGGTGATGATGTTTATTTGTTAGAAATACCAGATAAGGGCGTAATGAGTTTAATTCCCAGTCTGGAGCAAAGTGTCGTAGAACCCAACATGTTGGTAAACGGTATGTATGATTTTAAAACTAGTGGCCCTGTTAACGTCAAAGTGATGATGATGCCTATCAATGCGGATGTTCGTCAGTTTGCGGCCACGGCCAAAGTATTACCCGCCGATGTGGGCAAATATCGCTTGCGCGGCACCTTTGATGGCAAAGATCGCCTAGTGGTTGCTGGGCAGATCTATAATACCAAAGAACATCCGATGGTTGCCGTTACCCTGGCTGATAATAAGCTAGATCCTTATGTTACGGGGATTGATGCCACAGATGGCACGCGGACAACCAATTATGGGAATTATGGTGTTGTGTACAAGATTTTTGTACCATCGTCGTCCTATGGAACAATGTCCTATTATCTGAATCCCCGAGGCGGCGAATATGCGGGTTGGCTGGGCGTGAAATATCGTCATCAAGAAGTGTATAATATTGCCACACCGGCGGATAAAAGTTCCTTTGGTTCGACGGTGAATGACAGTGCCTATATTGGCACTTATGACGGTGGAAAGTCACTTTGGCTGACCTTTAGCCCACCGGGGGCTTCGAATTTGCCGATTAAGTTGATTATTGCGCCGGGTAAATAGTTTTGGAAAAAGAGTAGGTAAACAGTGTAATGCTGTTTACCTACTTTTTTTGTACCATAAAATTTATATAGTATGCTAAAAAACAACTGCAATAAATTGGAAAATAATAGTAATTTAATGTAAAAGTCATAAAATTATAAGAGATGCTATCTAAAAAGGCGGGAAAAAAGTCCTATTATAATGGTTCTTTGTGTGTTACAATAATTTTAAATTAATTTACCTTTAATTGGGGAAAATGTATATTAATACCTATAATTAGAAATGATAAACAAAAATTCTAATAGGGGAATAAGGGGGGGATATTTTGCATAAGCAATTAACACGTATTGCCGAACTAAAGCAGCAATTAATAGGGACAGGTTACCATCCAACGCAGTTTAACGATATGATCAGAGAGGTAATTGGCAATGTGGCTTTAGCAGATGTGACAGAGGTGCAGGGCGACGCGATCATTGAGGCCTTAGAATATTACTGTGACTTTTCCGAGAAATGTAGAAAAAAAGAATTATGAAAAAGTAAATAGAACTTTTCTAAAGTCTTTTTTTTTTACATGAAGTAACAGGCAGGAGGTTTTTTAGTGAAACGAATGATTAACATGCTACTCATAGTTCTATTTATGGCAAGTATGGGCGTCAATGTTGCTAGGGCAGAAGAATATCGCCTCGGGCCAGGCGATGTATTGACCATTGGGGTATGGGGGTATGCTGACCTACAAGCCCAGGAACTAGTGGTTAGACCTGATGGAAAAGTTGCTTTTCCCATTGCTGGTGAGTTGCAGGCAGCTGGCATGTCTCCAGGGGAATTGACGGATTTACTGACAAGCAGGCTGGGGCAGTACATTAATGATCCTAAAGTAACGGTGAATGTGCTAAAATTTCATACCACACGGGTTTATGTATTGGGGATGGTAG
>Ga0209123_1000171_pt1 | contig 97908 bp, 70 predicted proteins | sample BarGraIncu00431A_FD_184500 | JGI IMG/M metagenome (GOLD analysis project Ga0209123, IMG submission 184500) | Arctic peat soil microbial communities from Barrow, Alaska, USA - Barrow Graham LP Incubations 004-31A (SPAdes) (version 2) | ecosystem: Environmental > Terrestrial > Soil > Wetlands >... | reverse complement strand
TGGGACGTAGAATAAAGACATTTTTTAGTTGATAATTGACAGTTGACAGTTGACAGTCAATGAGTCTTCACTATCAACTGTCAACTATGCACTATAAACTTAATAAATTTCTCCTTTTGCTGCAAGCAAGGTGTTTTTCAACAATGACACGATAGTCATTGGACCAACGCCACCGGGAACAGGAGTAATGAATGAACATTTAGGAGCTACTTCGTCAAATTTCACGTCGCCGCTCAATCGGAAACCACTTTTTGTTTTGTCAGACGGAACGCGGGTTGTACCTACGTCAATAACCGCAGCACCATCTTTTACCATATCGGCAGTTAGAAATTCGGGCATACCCAACGCAGCAATAATAATATCAGCTTGTAAGCAAATTTCTTTCAAATTCTTAGTGCGACTATGGCATACAGTTACAGTAGCATCGCCCGGATATCCTTTTTGCATCATAAGAGAAGCAACAGGTTTGCCAACGATATTACTACGTCCGATAACAACACAGTTCCTACCTGCCGTTGGTATTTCATATCGTTTGATAAGCTCCATGATTCCAGAAGGTGTTGCACACACATAACAAGGTAAACCGATAGATAAACGACCTACGTTTACCGGATGAAATCCATCCACATCTTTACGATAGTCGATAGCTTCTATTACTTTCTGTTCTGAAATATGCTTTGGCAATGGCAATTGAACAATAAATCCGTCCAAGTCCTTGTCACTGTTAAGTTCTTCTATTTTGGCAAGTAGTTCTTCTTCAGTAACGTTATCTTCAAAAGTAATTTTAGTGGAAGTAAAGCCGACTTGTTCGCACGATTTTACTTTATGAGCCACATAAGTTTCACTTCCTCCATCGTGACCAACAATAATTACGGCCAAATGTGGAGCACGTTTTCCTGAAGCAACAATTGCTTTTACTTCTTCTGCAATTTCTGCTTTTACCTGTTCTGAAATGGCTTTGCCATCAATAATCTTGTACATACCTGATTGACGAGTTAATTAGCACATTAATTTATCTATGTTTTCCCATTTTTAATTTTCCCTGACTCATAGTAGCCATTTTCATCATTTTGCTGGTTTGTTCAAATTGCTTCAGCAAACGATTAATATCAACAATGGTAGTTCCACTTCCTTTTGCAATACGCAACTTGCGGCTTCCGTTCATTAAACTGGGGTTCGCACGTTCCATTGGTGTCATGGAATGAATTATTGCTTCAATTCCTTTGAATGCATTTTCGTCAATATCCACATCTTTCAATGCTTTGCCCATTCCGGGAATCATCGCTGCTAAATCCTTGATATTTCCCATTTTCTTGATTTGTTCAATCTGGGAAATAAAGTCGTTGAAATCAAACTGGTTTTTGGCAATACGTTTTTGCAAACGCCGTGCATCTTCTTCATCATATTGTTCCTGAGCACGTTCCACTAACGAAACAATATCACCCATTCCCAAAATACGGTCGGCCATACGTTCTGGATAAAACACATCCAACGCATCCATTTTTTCACCGGTTCCGACAAATTTGATCGGTTTGCTTACTACTGAGCGTATAGACAATGCTGCACCACCACGCGTATCACCATCCAATTTTGTAAGAATAACTCCATCAAAATCAAGGCGATCATTAAATTCTTTTGCAGTATTTACAGCATCCTGTCCAGTCATGGCATCCACCACAAACAAGATTTCCTGAGGCTTAATGGCTTTTTTGATTGCTGCAATTTCGTTCATCATCGCTTCATCAACGGCCAAACGGCCTGCAGTATCAATAATCACAACGTCATTACCATGAAGCTTTGCAAATTTAATTGCAGCCTCAGCAATTGCAACCGGATTTTTGCTTTCCAAATCTGAGAAAACAGGAACACCAAGTTGCTCACCAAGCACTCTCAACTGCTCAATAGCAGCCGGACGATAAACGTCGCAAGCAACTAATAAAGGATTCTTGCTCCGTTTTGTCTTAAGCAAGTTTGCCAACTTACCCGAAAAAGTAGTTTTACCTGAACCTTGTAGACCGGACATCAAAATCACGGCTGGAGAGCCTTTCAGATTAATGTCAACGCTCGTACTACCCATTAATTCAGCCAATTCGTCGTGAACAATTTTCACCATCAACTGATTTGGTTTCAATGAGGTGAGAACATTCTGACCAATAGCTTTATCTTTTACTGAATCAGTAAATGTTTTAGCAATTTTGAAGTTAACATCGGCATCCAAAAGAGCTTTTCTAACATCTTTCAGCGTTTCGGCAACATTAATTTCGGAAATTTTACCTTCCCCTTTCAGGATTTTAAATGACCGCTCCAGTCTTTCACTTAGTGATTCAAACATATAGAATTAATTGATATTTAGTAATTAATAATTCATAATCAAAACACTAATTATAAATTATGGTGCTTTTTAAATGACCACAAAGGTACGATAAATAAGGCAATCGGCAAAGTGAAAATTAGTACTTAAACTTTTTTAAATAGTACTATGTAACGAGTAACTTATACCAAAACGAGGTTAGGAAAATCCTAACCTCGTTGATTAATAAAAATAATTTCAATAACAACTCACTACTTTGTTGCATTTGAATATTAGTAAAAATTAAAACTACACTCCGCTAAACATATTAAATCCACCATCAATAGGAAGAACAACCCCAGTAATAAAGCTTGAGGCATTCGAACTCAAAAATTGCACAGCCCCATTTAGTTCATTAATATCACCAAAGCGTTTCATTGGAGTATTAGCAATAACTTTAAGACTTCTATCGGTTAACGAACCATCAGGATTAATGAGAACTGCACGATTCTGGTCGCCAATAAAAAAGCCCGGAGCTATTGCATTTACCCGAATTCCATCGCCATACTTCATTGCCATTTCCATAGCCATCCATTGCGTAAAATTACCAACTGCTGCTTTGGCAGCCGAATAACCGGGCACACGAGTCATTGCCTGCATAGCTGCCATCGATGATACATTAATGATGCTTCCTGATTTCTGTGTACCCATAACCTTTCCAAATACATAACTTGGATATACCGTTCCGTTCATATTCAGATCGATAACTTTATTCCAATCTTGAATTTTCATATCAAAAAAACTTTGATCAGGCATCAGTGTAGCCCCTGGGATATTTCCACCTGCAATATTCAGCAAAATGTCGATTCGCCCCCATTTAGCGACAACTTCATCTGCAATTTTTTCTAAACTTGGAATATCTAAAACATTTCCAACGAAACCAATTACTTCTCCACCCAAGTTGGACAGCTCCTTTACTTTTGCATCCAACTTTTCTTGTTTAGTGCCGATAGCTACCACTTTGGCTCCAGCCTTGACAAAACTTAGTGCCACACTACCACCTAATACACCACATGCTCCGGAGATAATAGCTACCTTTCCTTTAATACTAAATAAGTCGCTCATAATTATATTATATGTTTTTGAATTCTGTTTTTATTTATGACGATTCTCCTCTTTTACAGCTGCCATTATTCCCGAAATTTGCGCTAAAGCAAACATCCGTCCAAGAAAAGAATAACCCGGATTATGTTTCGTATTTGCATCATCCAACATCAATTTACCATGATCCACCCGCATTGGTAATTCGGGATTTTCATTTTCAAAAATTCTCACTAATTCCACCAAATGACCACGCCCTTCAAGATGTGAAGCTTCCATGAAGTTTCCACTTGCATCAACTTCCGTACTACGCAAATGTACAAAATGAGTTCGAGTAGCAAACTGACGAGCCATTGCAGGAACATCGTTGTGTGCTCCTGAACTTAGCGAGCCAGCACAAAACGTGAATCCATTGTTGGGACTTTTTACAGCATTTAATATCCATTCAACATCTTCTGAATTGCCAACAATTCTTGGAAGTCCTAAAACCGCAAACGGAGGATCATCCGGGTGTACACACATATTGATTCCTGATTTTTCGGCCGTAGGTATAACACTTTCAAGAAAATACTTGAAATTTTCTCGAAGTTTCTCCCTGTCAATTCCATTGTACAATACTAAAAGCTGATTGAATAGTTCAACAGGCTTGGAAACATTGCCCTTAAAATTTTCATTTACAAAACCTTGTGTTTTTACAATTATTGTATTGATAAGCCCTTCTATTTCTTCTTGCGAAATACTATCTTTCAATGCATTCACCAATTCCATTTCTTTCGAAGTGTAATCTGTTTCGGCACCAGCACGATTCAGAATAAAGCAATCGAAATAAGCAAACCGTATTTTATCAAAATAAAGAGTTTCAGTTCCATCAGGCAATTTGTAATTCAAATCAGTTCTGATCCAATCAATTACAGGCATAAAATTATATACGACAGTTTTAATACCCGCTTTGCCCAAATTCACAAGACTTTGTCGATAATTCTCAAGCAATCTTTCGCGCTCAGTACCAGCATATTTAATTGCTTCCGAGACAGGCAAACTTTCCACTACTGACCAACGCAAGCCATACGATTCAATGTAGTTTTTTACATCCATAATGGCTTCAAAAGTCCAGATTTCACCATTCGGCACATCATGCAAAGCAGTTACAATTCCTTCTACTCCTATTTGCCTGAGCATATCGAGGGTGATATTATCTTTTTTTCCAAACCAACGCCACGTTTTTTCCATTATCTATATTATATATAAAATATTTAATTATATTGCAACATATCCAGTTTAATCTTTTTCAAATCCTCTAAATCTTGAACTGGACGTTCAATATCATAAGGAATAGGTAGCCTTGAAAATGTTTGGAAATAGAGCAAACAAGCATCTTTCCAAATTTGAGCATCACGTGTCTGACGACGTAGCTTGCTTTGAACTTCTTTAAAACGTTGTGCATCCACAAAAAACTCCGTTTGATCCCAAATTTTCTGAAATTGGCGAACTTGTTGCAAACCACTGTCATAATGGTAACATAACTCATCCCACAGAGTTTTGCCGCTCTTCATTTTGTATGTCCAGGATACATGATGGAACCATAACAAATAGATCTCAGGGCAAGTTTCAAGTTGATCAAATTGCGTACAAAGCGGTTCATGATATTGACTTACAGCATTACTACCAGTGTGAGAACGATTAAAACCTATACCGATTGTATCAGCTTTATGATAATAAGGGGGTGTCCAATCAGCACGAAGACCTTCAGGCGCAAACCAAGGCTCTGGACCATAGTGATGTACTCCAGCAAAAATATGGTGAATTCCCAATGGCATCATATAATTTACAGCAGCCTCGCGACTCTGCAACATCATTTCTTTAACTGGAACAAGAAAATTACGGTTCCAGTTTGTAGCAGTATTTTTAGATTCTTTTAATTGACTATTTCCGAAAGTAAGTTTAAGCCATTCATCCGCAATTTGGTCACTAGTCAGCCCATTATTCCATGCTAAACGTCCAAACGCATACCAATTTGCTTGAGCAAATTGATGCCCACACCAGTTAGAATCAAGTCCAACATTGGCAACACCTGCAATTGCAGTATATTTCTGGGAATATATGCTTCCATCCGTACAACGGGCTACTGTACTTCCTTTTCCTTTTTGGTATGTGTCACTTTGTAAACATTCTTCCCACATCGGTGACAAAAATACTAATTGAGAAGCTTGCCCCAAATACTCTTGAGTTATTTGCAGTTCAGGCATAACTGACGTTTTTTTCATCGCACCGAAAAGGGGACTGAATGGTTCACGAGGTTGAAAATCAATTGGTCCATTTTTCACCTGAATAATCACATTATCACGAAATTTGCCATCAAGTGGTAAAAATTCAGAATAAGCCTGCTTTGCACGATCTTTTTCGCCCGTGTTATAGACAAATGCCCGCCACATTACAATTCCGCCATATGGTTTCAAAGCATCAGCCAACATATTAGCCCCCTCGGCATGTGTACGACCAAAATCCTGTGGTCCAGGTAATCCTTCACTGTTGGCTTTAACCAGAAAACCACCAAAATATGGAATTGATTGGTAAATTTCATTGACTTTAATATTCCACCACTTTATAACTTCTTTATCTAATGGATCAGAAGTTTTCAATCCACCGAGGGCTGCAGGTGAAGCAAAATTAATAGAAAGATAAACTTTTATGCCAAAGGGTCGTAATACTTCTGCTATAGCTTTTACTTTCTTTAAATATTCTTCTGAAAGCATATTTGGTGAAGAGTTTACATTATTAAGCACTGTGCCATTAATTCCAATCGATGCATTAGCACGACCATATTCTTTCCACAAATCAATATCCTTGTCAGTTACGGTTGGATGTTTTTCTCCATAACGCCAAAAAATGGAATGTCCAGCATACCCTCTTTCTACTGATCCATCCAGATTATCCCAATGATCAAGTATGCGTAATGAATACGACGGTTTTTCTGAGATATTGAGTGAAGTTGAGAATTCATTAGTTTGAATAATTTTTAGCAAATGATAAACTCCATAAAGTAATCCTTTATCATCACATGCCGCAACTACAGTAATTGTTTTATTTTTTTGATGAACTGTTTTAATTACATAACCGTCTACTCCAAGTTTATTTAACTCATTATTTAGTCGGAAAGAAATGATATTTTTACTCTTCAATGTACCAATTACTAAAATATTATCATTTAGACTGTTTACCATCATAGGAGATTTTCCTATGATTTCAGTCCAATCACGCAAAAACTCTTTAACAGCAAAAAGTGATTGATCAGCATTAATTTCCGAAAAAAATTGAGTCTTTGGGTTTATTTTATCAAATCTCAACCATAATTGATGGCCACTTTCAGCATTTATCTGAAAATTTATCAAGAATAATAAAGTATACAATATTAATTTCCGAAGCATTTTTTATTATTAATTATATTTTTGAAATTAAGTAAAATAAAATTATCTTAACACCATATTTTTTACTCATTCACATAAAAAGTATTTCCAATAGCATTTACTTTCAGTTGTACAACTTGCTTATATTCAATTGATTTCTTATCTGGTTGTTTTCCTCCAATTGATAATTGAATAATTCCAGGTTCGACAATGGCCACATTTTCATTATTTCGGGCTGCAAATTGACCGGGTTTCAACTCAAATTTCACAATTCTAGACTCTCCTGCCATTAAATGGATCCTTTTAAAGCCCTGAAGCGATCTGATTGCCTTTTTATATTTACTGTCAGGCAATGATACATAAAGTTCTATCACCTCATCTCCATTTCTTTTTCCTGTATTTTTAACCTCAACTTCAACTGAAATTTTTTCTCCTGTCTGAATAGTTTTAGGAGCATTAATAATTGTATATTCAAAGGTAGTAAAACTTAGTCCATAACCAAACTCGTACAGAGGATCTCCATCAAAATAACGATATGTTTTACCTTTCATATCATAATCATCAAATGCAGGAATCTGATTTATATTTTTATAAAAAGTCAACGGTAAGCGTCCGGCAGGATTGTAATCGCCAAAGATAACATCTGCAATCGCAGCTCCACCAGCTTGTCCAGGATACCATGCTTCCAGAATCGAAGGCATATTCTCGCTTTCCCAGTTTAGAGCCAATGCACTACCATTCATCATGACTAAAACTGTTGGTTTACCTAGTTTGTGAATATCACGAATTAGCTCAGATTGACTAGCTGGCAGATTAATGTCTATTCGGTCACCACCATCAAAGCCAGGTACTTTCACTTTCATTTCCTCTCCCTCCAACATCGGACTTAAGCCCATGCAAAGTACCACTAAGTCAGAGTTTTTAGCCAGCTCAATTGCTTCATCTTTCAGATTTGGTTTTGGCATATCCCACAACAAATGAGTATTAGCATATTCTGAATTGTTTTGAGGATATTCGAATTTAACTTCATATTTCCTTCCGGCAATTAGGTTAATATATTCATATTCTTTTCGCGGACCATGGTCATGTGGTTCGCCATGTACCAATAGTTTTCCATCAATATAAATATCAAACCCTTTAGAGGCTTCGCCTCCAATAGCATATTTCCCTGTAATCGGAGGTAAAAGCACTCCATACCAACGCACAGAAAAAGAATCAGGACTCATATCCTGAAAAGGAGCTTTCGACCACCATACAAAATCAATATTCTTATCTATACGGCTATGTTTCAGCTTACCTTTAAAATTATAGTTTGAATAATAATTTCCTTTCAATCCTTTTATTTTTAATGTTTTATCTGTATAAAAATATTGAGCGGAGATGGCTTCCAGATAAGGCAACTCATCAGCCAGACGACAACCCTGAGCATATTTTACTACTGCATTAGGTAATTTTTGAGTAATACCTTTTAGTGGCGTAGTTTCTAGAAGAGGAAAACCATAATAATTTCCAAGTAAGATTTCGCGATTATCTGCATTAGGCCCGATAACAGCTACACGTTTTATATCTTTGCTAAATGGTAGAATATTGTTCTCATTCTTCAGTAAAACAATTGATTTACGTGCAGACTCTAAAGCCAATAACCGATGTTGCTCACAATCAATAACAGAAAGTGGAATTTGTGTGTATTTCACCATTTCCGTTGAATCAAACTGACCAAGTTTCATGCGGGCCATAATAAGTCTTTTTATAGAAATATTTATTTCATTTTCCGAAACGAGTCCTTGTTTTACAGCATTTAGTAAATGTTGAGCATAAGTATCACCACAATTCAAATCAGTACCTGCTTTCAAAGCCATAGCAGCTGCTTCCTCCGGAGAAGCAGTAACATGATGTGCATCTTTATCATAAAAATCGTGGATTGCCCAACAGTCAGAAACAATATACCCCTTAAAGTCCCATTTATTACGCAAAATATCTTCTAAAAATTTATTACCACAACAAGGTACACCATTTAAACGCTGATATGCACACATTACCGAATAAACTCCAGCCTCAATAACTGTTCTTTTGAAATGTGGAAGATAAGTTTCAGCCAAATCATAATCACTCGGCCATATATCAGCCGAATGACGGGTAGACTCAGGTCCGCTATGAACGGCAAAATGTTTGGCAGTTGCAACAAGTTTAAGATATTTAGGATCATCGCCTTGAAGTCCTTTGATGAATGGGATAGCCATTTCGGCAGTCAGATAGGGATCTTCGCCATATGTTTCCATTCCTCGTCCCCAACGTGGATCACGAAATATATTGATATTTGGTGTCCAAAAAGTTAAACCCTGGTAAATTCCGTGCTTATCCCTACGAATAAAATCGTTATTTTTCGCTCGTGCTTCATCAGAAATGGCAACTGCATTCTTGTACATTTGTTCTCCATCCCACATTGCTGCCATACCAATTGCCTGTGGAAAAACAGTAGCTAATCCCGATCTTGCTACGCCATGCAAACATTCATTCCACCAATTGTATGCAGGAATTCCGAGACGTTTAATCTCAGGAGAATCATAGCGCATCAGTTGCACTTTCTCTTCAAGTGTCAGTCGTGAAACCAAATCATTAGTTCGTTCTTCGAAACTTATATTCGTATTTAGATATGGTTCCACCTGTTTGAACGAAGTAAGAATACATGTTAGGACAATTGCAAAAGCAATTCCTTTTAAAGCTATTTTCATTTAATCAAAATTATTATATTAGAGTTATACATCAGTATAATATATATTTAGAAAGTAATGTGGTTATGTCACAAAAATGTACAAAAAGGGGAACCCTGAATAATTAACCTTCTTAATAAATAATATTAGCATTTAAAACCTGTGATTTGTTAGGCAATAGGGTTTTCAAAACAACACTTTAAACATCCATTTACTCTGAAGACTAAATATCCCCAGCTATTTACACAATACACTTAAAAAAGATTATTGTTAAAATATAAGTTGAATTAAAATTGAATTTTAGATAGAATAAGCTTTAGTAAATTTGATGTTGTATAATTTTCATATCTCAATTAATTAATTAATTAAAAAAATAATTAATTAAAGTCTCCTCAAACGATTGTTTTTTTTATTTCAGCATCATCATAAGCTATTTCAATAGTATCGATTTCAACAATACTAATATTTTAACCTCATTTTAGTCCTAGTTCACAAAGTTACATTATCATGGTGAAAAAAACACCATTTCCTATAAATTTTCAGATTGAATAATATTTTCTAGATCCGATAAAAGTGGATACAACGACTCCTAACTATGTGAATGATTCTTTAGAATTTCAATGGTTTATTAACATATTCAATGTGTGTTCCCGCAAAATCAAAACAGTTATTTACACATCCAAGGTACTTAGAGATATCAAAGATAGTGAGTACAGCTTCAGTTCACCCATTCATCAAAAATATCACATCCCAAGATTCTTCACAAAATTGCAACATAAAGTTGCTGAGTTTTGAAAAATTCGTGTATATAAAACTAGTTCAATGGCTGATTTTCAAAAGGCATAATTATTCCAGTAACTTTGAAACTGACCATACCATAAGTCGCCGTATAATTACAAACTGCGAAAATAATAATTTAAACCATAAAAACAACTGAAATACATAAATCAGTAAAACAACTTTACACAAAAATAGTATGCCCTTAATCATAAAAAGTAGTTAATGAATGAATTTTTCATCAACTACTTTTCTATATAATCAATAATTAGTAAAAATAAAATGGCCGATTGGGATCAGATTATTAGCTAATCCCAGTCGGCCATAATTTAATTAATAGACCCAATTCATTTTATTAAGAAAAACATACTTAATTATGAATCAGCCATTATATTAGTATCCAGGATTCTGATAAGCAGCTTTCTCAGCAGCCGTCATATCCATACCATCAATCTGTCCTTGCGGAATAGGATCTAAATAGTTCGCAGGTAAAATGGTACGCGTTACAGTTTGAACCGTACGATCTCCAAACTTGACTCCACAGATTTGGTAAGTACCAGCAACATTTGCCCATGTTTGTGTACGTCTCAAATCGAAGATTCGATACCCTTCCCCGAAATATTCACGCGAGCGTTCTGCCAAGATATAGTTTATATCAATTGTTGCAGGAGTAGCAGCAACCATTGCGGCACTATTATCTGCAACTACGACTGCATTTTGAGCATTGCTATATCTCCATTTTCCTGCACGTGCACGAATAACATTAATCAATCCTTTAGCAGTTCCATCATTCGCATATGTGCCGGTTACAGCTGTTGTAGTAGCACCCTTTACTGCGGCTTCAGCAGCAATAAAAAACAATTCAGAGAACTTGAGAATTGGGAAAGGACGGGTACTTCCGGCATTTGGATTTCCTACTCCAGTTCCATTGTCAGTACGATAAGGTCCTAACTTCCAAAGACCAGGATAAATAATTCTGCTAATGGCACTCGGTCCAACCACCCAATCGGCTCTTCCTGGCATTGTACCTGCTCCCACACTACTATTACCACCTGTTAACGCAGTCGGATAAACAATAGATGGATCATCTGTGCTCAAAAATGAAAGTATTGGCGCACCTGGTAAAACTGACATTCCGTTTGCATTAACTAAAGAAGCACTAGTATTGGTACCCATAAGCCAGTTAGCATGGTAAACAGTTGTAAAGGTTCCATCGTAACGGGAATCATTTGTTTTATCTGCAAAAGTCTTTGTAAATACACCGATAGGAGGAGCCATACGTACCCACGGACGTCCCAAATCTTGCGTAGATACACGCAAAACGGAACTTATTTTATATGTAGTGCCACCATCTCCAGAACTTGTGATAGTTGGATAGTTCCATGTCATCATCCAGCTGGCAAAGTTATCGGGAGCACCTCCAGATCCATAACTAAGACTAGCGCCATTGTATTGTTGACTTGCTTGTGTATGATCGGCATAAAGCATCTCTTCTTTATTGCGATCGTTTGAACCTACGTTAACATCGTAGTATGTCGCTTGCAAACCATAAGATCCAGGATTAGCAATAGCAGTAGTTGCAAGGTTATATGCCTGCTGAAAATACCAGGTAGCATCTTTTCCGTTAGGATCAGTTCTGTCACATAGTGGATAAGTAGGAATGTTATTTGGATTTTGAAGCCACCAAGCGTAAGTTAAGTAAGCTTTAGCCAATAACAATTGGGCAACTTGTTTAGTTACTGTTCCTGTAAGACGTTGTGTAACAGGCAAAGCATTTACAGCTGTCAACAAATCCGTAAATATACACTTGGTATAAACTTCGGGTACAGTGTTACGTATTGATTTTCTAGCTGGATTTGTGTTAAACTTTAGGACTCCTGAACCCAAATCTAACGGTACACCACCATACTCTTGCACCAACAAAAAGTAGTCAAAAGCACGCATAAAATTTGCTTCGGCAATCAACGAACCCGGAATAGTATCTGAAGTTCCTTTTTTACTGGTATTTACTAATAAAGCATTATCAATGATACCATTGGCTGTATTAATGTTAGAGAAGACAGTACCCCACAATATACTGATAGGGTAAGTCGCAGAATTAAAAGTCGCTGCACCTGAATAATCCATAGACGTAAAGTTTCCGTCAGCACTCTGACCCCAAGTTGCTTCATCGGTACCAGTCTCAGTTTCATTATAGTAATAAGCTTGACCGTATAAATTGCGTAGATTTGAATATAGTGCCGTTACACCTCCCGAAATACCTGCTTTTGTCTGGAAATATCCGGGTGTATAAAAATTGCGTGGGTTCTCAGTTAGAAGATCAGACGAGCATCCCATCAGGAACATCGATACCAAACCTATTCCTATTAAAGATTTTATATATTTATTTTTCATCTTTATTATTTATTAAAATGTTATATTGATACCCATTAAGTAATTGTGAGTTGAAGGTGTATTAGTACCTATAACCAGCGTACGAGCGTTATATGAATTTACTGCCTGATTTTGATTACCGTACGAGTTGGTTTCTGGATCCATACCTGATTGATTGTGGTAAGCTGAGAACAATATAAATGGGTTCTGTACAGTGCCGTAAAGCCGCAGTTTTTCAATTCCGGCATATTTCAACCATTTTTGTGTAAAGTTATACCCAAGCGTAATGGTACGTATCTTCAGATATGATGCATCAAAGTAACCCAATGTACTGCCATATAGTGGATTATCTCCACTTAATGGTCCTGCAGGATTAGGATATAAAGCATTAGTATTCGTCGGAGTCCAATAGTCAATCTTTACATTTCCACGACGTCCTGTCATTAAATTAAGGTAACTAGCCGATCCATAAAGTGTACTAATAAGGGTGCCGCCGCTTTGAAAGCCACCGACAACGCTTAGGTCAAATCCTTTATAGGCTACACGAGTATTAAATCCACCTTGAAAATCAGGATCAAGATTTATAACTTGCCTGTCAGCCGAACCAATTGCCCTTGTTGGTGAACCATCAGCATTATAAGTACCAGTATATTGTACCTTAATCATACCTACTACGCCTCCAGGTTGCAATGTCTGCATATATTTATAATCAGCATCAGTCGTATTCCAAAGACCAATTTTCTTATAATCATAGATACTATTTATAGATTGGCCAACGAACCAACCATTATTTATATCCTGAGTCTGTCCTGAAGTAAGAGCTGTTATCTTGTTTATGTTTTTATATACGTTAGCTCCAACTTCCCATGTCCAACCATTGAGATTATCCAATATCACACCGTTAAGTGATAATTCGAAGCCCTTGTTTTGAGTTGAACCTACATTAGCAGTATAGCTACTCACCCCTGAAGTACTAGGCAAATTAACATTCATCAAAAGATTTTTTGTGTCTGTTATATAATACTCTGCGGTACCCGATAAGCGATTTTTCAAAAGAGAAAAGTCTGCACCAAAATTATAAGTATAAGAATACTCCCATCCCAATTTTGAGTTTGGAACTGTATTAACGTTATAACCGGTGCTATAAGTAGAGCCAAAGTTGTATGGAGTAGTATTTAACGATCCAAGTGTAGAATAAGTAGCAACTGATTGATTTGAAGTTTGTCCATAACCGGCACGTAACTTCAGCGCATCAAGCCATGTTATATTCTGCATAAACGATTCTTTATTAATATTCCAACCAACAGATACAGCAGGATAGGTGTGCCACTGATACCCGGGAGCCAGCCTTGAGGAGCCATCAGAACGTCCGGTAACACTTATCATATAGCGGTCGTCATAAGAATACATAATACGTCCCATCAGTGACTCCAAACCCCATACCGAATATCCCTGATAGGCAGGGTTAACCGTAATGTCGGAAGCATTAGATTGACCTATATTATAGAATTGTAAGTTGTCTGTAGGAATATTTATAGCTGACATATTTGAACTGTTATAAAAATTTTGTTCAGCAGAGTACATCGCTACAGCATTCACCCTGTGTTTCCCAAAAGCACGGTCGTAAGTAAGCATGTTTTCAATGGCCCAATCCGTATCATAAGAGTTATTAACGCCTGCAGATGAAGCTGTTGTAGCAGTAGCACTCATAACTCCCACCCCTGAATAGGTGCCTGAGTTACTAAAATTAAAATTCGCACCAATGTTTGTGCGGTACTTTAAGCCTTCAACACCCGGAATTTTTATTTCAGCATAGAAAGAGTTATATGAACCTAATGCCTTTTTTTGATCTTTCCATGTATCTCCCAAATTTTCAACAACTCCTTTTGTCAATACAAATCCTTGATCTAAAGGCATCTGAACAAATCTTTTCAATGTACCATCAGCATTATATGGGTTAGCAATAGGTGATTGGCTTAACACACCGCCCACACCTAAGCTAGCACCGTTAGTAATATTAAAATTAGTATTTGAAGTAAATCCAACTCGAATATATTTGCCAATTTCCTGATCGACAGAAGCGCGTATGGCATAACGTGTGTAATTTTGACCAGGTATTACCGCTTGATTTGTATAATAGTTCGCACCAAACTTATAACTACCCTTTTCATTTCCACCCGAAACATTTAAATCGTGACTTTGTACTATCGCAGTTGTATAAAACAAAGACTGCCAATTTGTATTTACATCATTGGATTCATCCCCACCATTTGTTGAATATCTACCCGATGCTTTACGGAGAGCAACAAATTCAGACCCATTCATCATCGGGTAATCGATAGCAGTTCCTATACCATAGTAGCCATTGTAGCTTACCTGCGGTACTGCGCCTTTTACACCTTTGTTTGTTGTTATCAATATAACACCGTTTGCACCACGAGATCCATAAATTGCAGTTGCCGATGCATCCTTAAGAATATCAAGGCTCTTAATGTCGTCTGGACTTATGTCGCTGATAGATCCTGAAAATGGTATACCATCAAGCACTATCAAAGGATTATTGTCGGCAGTAAGCGAACGAGTACCACGAATACGAATTTGCAATGTAGCACCCGGATGGGTATCTGTTTGCTCCAAATCCACCCCTGCTAGACGTCCTTGTAATGCTTGCGTTATATTCCCCGATGGAATTTCTTTCATCACACTTCCACTTACCGAAGCAACTGAACCTGTCACAGCTTCTTTTCGTTGTGTACCATATCCTACAACCACTACTTCATCTAAAGATTTGTTTTGTTCTTTTAAAACAACATCAATTTTGGTTTTTCCGGCTACGTTTATCGCTTGTGTTTGATAACCTATGTATGAGAAACTCAGACTAGCTGTACCAACTGTCTTAATTTCATACTTACCCGAAACATCTGTAACTGTTCCAATGGAAGTTCCAACTTGCATAACGCTTACCCCGATAAGCGCTTCTCCATTTGCATCTTTCACAACTCCTTTTACGGTCATTGTTTGTGAGAAGGCACATAAAGGGAATAAAAAAAATAAGAATAAAAGGCTAAAAGGCCTTATTAGTTTTTTGTTCTTCATGATTAGAATTCATTTTTTAAAAATTTTAAATTAACTAGTTTTGATAATCACTTACTGACTTTTCAGGTTTTCATTTTTTCAAATTGTATGGGTTGACGATAAATTAGATTTTACGCCACAAACTTACCAAATTATATTTGTATGTTCTTAATTAGTGTTTCATAAACTTTTCCATACGTTACATTTTTTCAAATTTCAAGTATGAAAAGTATATTTTTCAATATATTTTGACCTATTTTGCTATATTCATCCCCATTTTTATTAATTTTAACTGGCTAAAAAACTTGATATTCATTGATCTATTTTTCTTTATAAAATATCTAATTTCACAAAATGCATTAAGTAAAAACCAAAAGAAAAAAGAAAAGAGGTTCAAATTCTTCCATAAATTTTAAAAATATAGTCTGAAAAATTATCAACTCTCATTTTTTGCCGCATCCTTTTTCTCATTACTTATGTGAAGTGCATATTCTTTAGGTGACATACCATAAAATTCACGAAACGAATTGGAAAAATGCGATATATTACTAAATCCCAATGCATACGCAAGCTCTGAAATTACTATTTTTTGAGTACCCAATAGGTATGCTGCTTGTTTCAACCTAAAAGACTTAATAAAATCACGTGCAGATTGATTTGTAAGTTCTTTTAGTTTTCGATGCATATGTACACGGCTCATACCTACACCACTAGCCAAGAATTCAACATTTAAATCCGGGTCGGCTATATTTTCATTTATAATTTTAATGACTTTTTCTAAAAGTATCTGATCTGTTGAACGCATCAAAACAGGTTTTATCAACATTTTATTTTCTTCAGAATCTGAAGGTTTCATTTCCAAACGAACTCGATTTTCCAGTAAATTCGATATTTGTTTTCGCAAAAGCTCAACATTGAATGGTTTGATTACGTAAGCATCAGCCCCTATATCAAATCCTTCAGCCTTATCCTCATCACCAGATTTGGCAGTAAGCAATATAATTGGGATATGATTAATATTTATATTTGCTTTCATTTTTTTACATAAAGTGATTCCATCCATCTCTGGCATCATTATATCACTTAGAACCAAATGCGGTTTTTCTTTCAAAATGAATTCTAAAGCTTCTTTACCATTTTTTGATTCGTGAATTTTGTACATTTCTGAGAGTTCTCTACAAATATAGTGACGAATCTCATCATCATCCTCAACTACCAAAATATGATATTTAGTTTTTGATTTTACAGTGGCTGCATTTTCAGCTACCATTTCATTATAAAGCAATATATCGGGTTTATGAACATTAGTTATTTGATCTAAATTGATATTATTATTTTCCATTTCAAAATCATTCAGATGGGAATTTCCTAATGGTATACGAACAACGAACTCACTTCCAGTACCCTCCGTTTTATTTCGGGCGCGAATAACTCCATGTTGTAATTCAACTAACGATCGAGCTAAATGGAGTCCAATCCCTGTTCCAAAATTCGACTTCGTTTGATCATTATCAACTTGATAAAAACGTTCGAAAATTCGTTCAATTTTTTCTTCTTCAATGCCCATTCCCGTATCTGAAACTACGATTTCAAAATAATTATGCAATGCTCCCGTTTCATTATCATCTCTTCCAGTACAAAGTGATATTATAATTTCACCATTCTCTGGAGTGAATTTAAATGCATTTGAAATTATATTTAGTAATACTTTATCAAAATTATTTAAATCAATCCAGACATTTAATTTTAACTCAGTATGAATAAATTCAAAATGAATATTTTGTTTTAATGCTTGGTAATCGAATGTCTGCATTAGATCATCAATAAATCCAACGATATCTATTTCTCTCATCTTTACAAACATTAATCCTTTGTCAATTTTTCGAATATCCATTAATTGATTAATCAGGCGAATTATACGTTGCCCATTTCGATACATCATAAGATACACCTTTTGCTTTTCTATATCATTATTTTCTAAAATAAGTTTTTCCAGAGGACTAATTATTAATGTCATCGGAGTACGAATTTCGTGTGAAATATTGATAAAAAACTGCAATTTAACTTCGTTAATTTGCTCAGCATGCTCACGTTTCATCATCTCTTGCTTATATTCTATCCTTTCTAAAATATATTTGGTTACACCATAACCAAGAAATAGGAACAAAATAAAATAAAATGTTTTGGCCCACCAAGATAAATACCAAGGTGGAGAGATTATAATCAGAAATTCTTTTTCGGGAGACATATTATCATGAATACAAGCCACAACCCTCAGCTTATAAGTTCCGTAGCTCATATTTGTAAAATTAATCCGATTTATACCTTGTTGGGTATTCATCCATTGGGTGTTTAAACCTTCCATTCTATACTTATAGTAAACTTTACCAGGGCTGACAAAATCAAATGTAGAGAACTCCAAACTAAACATATTGTCCTTGTAATTCAAATGAATTTCATGAACGTCTGAGATAATACCATTAATAATTTCAGCTCCTCCAGATTTTTGACCCATAATGACTGGCTTATCTAAAATATACAGCCCGGTTAAAAAAAGTTGAAGTGGAGTTCGCTGATCGTTAATTTTACTTGGCTGAAAGACTGTAACACCACCAATACCACCAAAAGTCATCTCATTGTCTTTAGCTTTAAACGCAGCACCCATCGAAAATTCATTTCCTTGCAAGCCATCAAATGCGTAATGATTTACAAATTGATTTTGAGCCACAATTAACTTTGAAATTCCCATATGTGTACTAAGCCAAATGTCTCCTTTTTCATCTTCCAAAATTCCACAAATAACATTACTGGGTAATCCAGCAGCTATAGTATATAATTTTGAATTCTTTGTTTTCTTATTAAAACAGGCCAACCCCTCTGAAGTGCCAATCCATAAATTTCCTTTCCTATCCTCGTTAATAGCATAGACGATATTACCGGGTAAAACTTTATCATTTACAGTATAATTGCCTGTTTTGTTTGTTTTAGGATCAAAAAAACAAATTCCATCGTAAGTTCCAAACCACATAATTCCATCTCGATCACATAAAATACAATTTACCCAATCGCCTAAAATTTTATATTTACCAGCACTCGCTTGTGAATAATGTTCAGTAAAAGTCAAATTGCTAATGTCAAATACATAAGCTCCAGCTCCATTTGTACCAACCCAAAGCTGATTTTTTTTATCTTTTGCCAAACAAATAACCTTGTTACTTGATGTATTATTACCAGATATCTTATTAAAATATGTACATTTCCCATTTAATTTATCAAAACGTGCCAACCCATTAAGATAAGATCCTAACCAGATAGTTCCATGATCATCTTCAATCATTGACATTATAGTATTTGAGACAGATGTTTCCTGATTTGTATGTGAATAATGCTTTGACAATCCATTTTTTTTTATTTCATAAATTCCATCATTATCGGTACCAATCCAAAGAGTATTATTTTTATCTTTAATTACAGACATAACACAGCTAGAGCCAATTACATTCTTATCAAAGGACTTGTATCCCCAGTAATTAAACTTATTAGGGTTATTTGGAGAGAGAAAAACACCTTTTTGAAAAAGACCAGTCCAAATATTGCCTGCTTTGTCTTGAAAAATGGAATGAATTTTCATTTTCGAGAAATCGAACGGAGCAGAAGGCATTTGAAAATCTTCCAATGAATTTGTTTTTGCACTGTATATTTTCATTCCACGCCCATCAGTACCGACTAATAAGCGTTCTTGTTTATCAAAAAGTAAGCATTTTACCCGTAGATTCTCAGTAGAATGTTCATATGGAATTGGGTCAAACTTGGTACCTGTAGAGTTAAGCTTAAAAAGTCCACCTGTTAAAGTTCCTACAAAAATATTACCTTTATTGTCTTCACTAATTGACGATATTTGGTTACTCTTAATACTATTGGGAGTTTTAAATAGCATCATCCGGCCTGTTTTTGTAGAATACATGTTCAATCCCTGATTTTCGGACGCTATCCAGAAATTCTGCTTGCTATCCTCAAAAACAGAGATTAAATATCGGCTGCAAAGCTTTTCAGAAAGTTGATTATCAACCTTAAATACTGTGGAATGCTTTTTTTTTCGAATAATTCCCTGTCCTGAAGTAGTAATCCATATTTCCCCAATTTTACTTTCAATAATGGATGTAATATGCGGTTGTATTTTTTTATTATTATTGAAAAGGTTAACCTCTGAGAATGAATCAGTCCCTCTATCATATTTATTTAACCCATTGACGCAACCCACCCAAAAATTTCCAGAAGAATCTTCAAAGAGAGCTCTTACGTAATCATTTTTAATTGTAGTTTTATCTCCTTGCTTACTTTTGTAGATAGTAAATTTCACCCCATCAAATTTATTCAAACCATCCTCGGTGGCAATCCAAATGTAGTTTCGCTTATCTTGATAAATAGAATTAATCAAACTATTTGATAATTCTTTATCGGTTGAATAAAAAGTCCCAATTTGAGAGAAAACAGGACAAGAATGACCTAAAATTAATAAGAAAAGTAAGACGTGTTTAAGAATTTTCATGAGGGATGAGGGATGAGGGATGAGAAATAAAAATTACATTATAAATGCAAAGTTACTAAGTGCAAAGTTACTAATATCTAAGAACTAAATCAAAATAATTTTAAATATTTAATGATTTCAGATTTCATTAAAGTTACTTTTAAAGAATAATTAAAACTAACATAATTGTCAAATAAAACAAATGATATCATCTAATCGTTATTGACTTAAATTATAAATAGATTCCTCATAATTACTTGTACTTGCCAATATTTTTTATTTTTAATGTCTAAACTGATCAATAATATTTTAATCTACATTAGTTTTAGAAAAATCGCATTTTGACTTCTTTAATGAAGAATTTGCAACGAAAGCATTTAATCAAGAGCAAGAAATTACTCGAACCAGAGCGCCTATATGCATTGAAGAAAAACATCCTAAATGATGGCACGGAAACTTGGAGTTTGACGAACAGAATGCCTCTACTTGACTTAAATGGAAATATAATTGGTACATTTGGTACATCGATAGATATAACCCAACACAAACAAGCTGAAGAAGCCCTAAAAAATTCTCAGAACCAATTAAAGATGTTTGCGGCACATTTACAAGCTGTAAGAGAAAAGGAAAGAGTTCTTTTAGCCCGGGAAATTCACGATGAATTAGGTCAGATCCTGGTTGCATTAAAAATTGACTTAGGCATACTTGAAAATAATATTGTAAAACAAACAAAATGAATAGAGTAGGAAAACACTTAAAGTGAGTTTACACAGGTGCTTAGTTTGATTGACACTACTCTAAAACAACCCGTAAAATTATGACCGGACTCAGACCTGAGGTTTCAAATTAGCTGCCAGATCTGAAGTTGGCAGATTATATATAGAAGAATTTGCTGAACGTTATAAATTAAATTGTGTTTTGAAAACAGATGTTGCTGACATCAAAGTAGATCCTCAACAATCAATCGCTCTATTCAGAATACTTCAAGACTCTTTAACTAATATTGTTAAACATGCTAAAGCAACTGAAGTAACAGTCAACTTTGCAGTAGAATAAAATAAAATTGTACTTAATATTTCATACAATGGTATAGGCATTGATAGCAATCCAAAGGTTAGGTCTGATTCATTTAGATTAATCGACATGAAATAAAAAGTATTTTTATAATATATATATATCTAAATATCAATGTAATAAATAAAAGGGACTACAATAAAAGTAGTGATGACATACACAGCTAAAGAGAAAAATTATTTATTACAATCTTAAAATAAAACTCCATTGAAACAAATAATAATAATTTCATTTGAATAAAAAAAATATGCAATACATTATGGCAAAAATTTGTAATTTTGTAAAGCTTATATATAGAAAAGCTACTACTTGAAAAGTCCTGACATACATTTCAAAATATAACATTACAAAAATAATCATGAAAAAAAGATACATAATTATAGTGGTTATTTTGTTGTGTTTAACAATTTTGGTCATACTGGAACTAAAAATTTACTTTAGTCCAAAAGGAATTAAAATAGATAAAGAAATATATCCGATTACAGGTATTGACATATCAAAACATACTGGAAAAATAGATTGGGTAAAAATCAAAAATCAAAACATCAACTTCGTATATATAAAAGCAACTGAAGGACAAGACTATATTGATCCAAACTATAAATCAAATCTCTCTCAAGCACTCAAGTCTGAAATTAAAGTTGGTATTTACCATTTCTTTCGATTCAATAAATCAGGGAAATCTCAGGCTTTAAATTTTTTAACCCATTGCAAATCTGACTCTTTCAATTTGACACCAGTATTAGATATTGAACTATGGGGAAATCTTCCATTTTATAAAAGTGATTTGGAAATTAGAAAAGAAATAAATGAATTTTTAATAACGGCAGAATCTGCATTTGGATGCAAAATGATTATCTATTCGAATCGTGATTCGTATAACCGCTTTATAAAAGGTGAATTTTTGCATAATCCAATCTGGCTATGCACTTTCAATAAAAACCCACAACTACCAGACAGTCGCAAGTGGCTTTTTTGGCAACATGCTCATAATGGTAAGCTGGCAGGTATTAATGGCTATGCCGACATGAATACTTTTAATGGAGATATGAACGCATGGAAAAAATACATCTCAAGCTTAAAGTAACAGACTGATTTTAAAGCTATTTTCTAACTCTAATCCCAACCTATTAAAATTCAATTCCGAAATATTAAATAATATTTGAAAAAAACATTATTGCAAACTTTCTACGCCTATAATTTAGCGGAATTCATTCTTAAACTAACTAATTGGTCAATGAAATTTAAAGATAAATAGTTAACTTTCCCATTAAGTATTTTTCAAAAAAGAATAACTCAACTATATTTAAACTCCGAAAATAAAACTTTAACCTAAATTATTCAATACTGAACGTTCATTCATTTATCTTTGCCACATGAGAGTAAAAGACGAAGATAAAGTCAACAGAATCTACCGGGCGGCTATAAGGGTAATAAACCACGAAGGCTTTCAGGGAAGTTCTATGTCTAAAATAGCCAAAGAAGCAGATGTATCAGCAGCTACAATTTATCTTTACTTTGACAACAAAGATGATATGATAAAGAAACTCTTTATTGACATCAAATCCCAAATGGGTCATTCGTATTTTAAGGTAGAAAGTGACTTAACACCTTCAAAAGGCACTTTTAGAACCATCTGGCTTAATCATTACCAATACATTATGGACAATATGGAAGATTATAATTTTCTTGAGAACTTCAGCAACTGCCCATTAATAGAACAAATAGAGATAGAGTACAAATTAGATTATTGCCCAACTTTTGAGTCACTATTTGACAAATCTAAAATATGTGGGCTGGTACTTAATTTGAACAATGATTTACTTTTCAGCTTGTTATTCTCACCAATAAGTTACTTGGTAAAAAAAACAAAAACTAGACAAAAAGAACTATCCACGAACGATTTGATAGAAGTATTTGAAGCATCGTGGAGAGCAATCTGCAAAAAATAAAAAAAATATTTTCTTTTCTGAACAATCATTCATTTATGACTGTTGTATAAATTAAAATTAAAACAGCTACCCAAATAAAAGGACAAATTATGAGCTTAATAGAAAAACTAAACTGGAGGTACGCCACCAAAAGAATGAATGGAACTAAAGTTCCTCAAGATAAAGTAGATATAATTTTAGAAGCTATCCGATTAGCACCAACATCATTTGGCTTACAGCCATTTAAAGTGCTTGTGATTGAAAGCCCCGAATTACGGGAAAAAATTTTCAACGAAGCTTGCCAGCAACCTCAAATAAAAGAAGCATCACAGATTTTGGTTTTTGCCGCCAATAAAAAAGTAAGTTCGGAACAAATAACCGAATATATGGAGTTAATTGCCTCTACAAGAAATATCCCAGTAGAAAGTTTAGATGGTTTTAAAAACATGTTTGGAGCCATTGTTACAGGAACTGCCGAACAAAATTTTGTATGGACAGCACGTCAGGCATATATTGCATTCGGAGTTGGTATAGTTGCTGCAGCTATTGAAGGCGTGGATGCCACACCCATGGAAGGATTTAGCACTGAAGCACTGGATAAAATACTTGGATTGTCAGAGCAGAACCTGGGCTCAACTACTATTCTTTCTCTCGGCTATCGCAATGAGGAAAATGACAATCTTGCTAAAGCTGCAAAAGTAAGAAAAAGCAAAAGCTCACTTTTTGATTTCAAATAATTTCAAAGTACAATATTCACATTTAAAATTACTGATTCGCACCGATATTAGAATCGACTGAATTTCCAATTCAAACAATTAATTATAACTTTGACTATATACGTCATAACAAATTTACAATTACACAAATGGAATTATTAGATGCATTTAAATGGCGTTACGCCACAAAAAAGTTTGATCAGAACAAAAAAGTTGATAAAACTTTAGTTGATAAAATTGTAGAAGCTGCATGGCTGGCCCCTACATCATCAGGACTTCAGCCGTTTGAAGTTCTTGTCATCAGCAATCAGGAATTGAAAAACAAAATTGTGCCAATAGCATTTGATCAACAAATAGTAGCAGATTGCTCGCATTTGCTGGTATTTGCGGCATGGGATAATTACACTGCCGAGCGCATTGACCAAATCTATGCCTACACAACTATCGGTAGAGAACAGCCTGCGGATCGTTATCAGGCATATACCGACAGATTAAAAGCCATGTATTTAAACAGGCCTGCTGAAACAAATTTTGCTCACACCGCACGTCAAGCATATATCGCATTCGCTTTTGCAATTGCCGAAGCAGCGAGTTTAAAAATCGATGCAACTCCTATGGAGGGATTTAATAATGAAGAAGTAGACAAGCTACTTAATCTAAGCGAAAGAGGATTGAAAAGTGTTACTATATTACCAATTGGATACAGAGACGAAGAAAACGATTGGTTGGTAAAGCTGAACAAAGTTCGCCATCCAAAGGAAAAGTTTATAACTGAAATAGCATAATATCGTAGTAGGTTTTGCAACCAAAATAAAAAAAGCATAAAGTAAATAAAAATACTTTATGCTTTTTTTGTGTACAAATATCTAGGTTAAACACGTTTAAATTTGAACCTTTCAATTCTACTTTTGTTAGGAATATAATTTATCTAAGTATTCATTTCAAGACTAAGAAAACAAATGAAATTCAAACTTATATTACTAAATATTTTTATCATGGTGGCAATCAGCTCCGGATTAAGTGCTAAAATAAATAACTCAAATTTAAAAGAAGAAACTGTCACTTATACGATTGGAGATAAAACCTTTAAAAGCTTTCTCGTTTTTGATGAAAATCTGAAAGGAAAACGTCCGGCAGTGCTCGTTGTACATGAATGGTGGGGACTGACAAATTATCCAAAAATGAGAGCCATACAACTTGCCAAACTTGGTTATATAGCCATGGCTGTAGATATGTTTGGCGATGGAAAAATAGCTGCAAATCCAACCGAAGCGCAAGCATTTACTGCACCTTTTTATGCTGACCCGCAACTTTCAAAAATCAGACTGGAAGCAGCTCTCAGCAAAATCAAGGAATTTAAGCAGACTGACAAGTCAAACATTTTTGCAATCGGTTATTGCTTTGGGGGATCAGTAGTTCTGAATTCAGCCAAGTTAGGATCAAACTTTAAAGGCGTAGTAAGTTTTCATGGAGGTCTTAAAGGTGTTCCTGCTAATAAAGACTTATTGAAAGCTAAGATATTGGTTTGTCATGGTGCGATAGACAAATTCGTATCCGAGGATGACGTTAAGAATTTCAGACACCAGATGGATTCCATTGGAGCGGATTACAAGTTTATTGTTTATCCAAATGCAACTCATGCATACTCCAATCCTGATGCAACGGAAATTGGCAAAAAATTCAATATGCCAATTGAATATAATAAACAAGCTGACCAAAAGTCGTGGAATGATATGCTACAATTTTTCAAATCAATACTTAAATAAAACAAACAAATCAACATACAATAACAAATCTGTATAATTACAATTTTCAAATACTTTTTTGGTATTCAAAATAGTTTCTGTACTTTTGCACGGTAATAATGTGGAGAGATTTGGACTGCTTGCAACCACAGAAAAAAATGCTAAATCGCAACCTCTTTTCTGCCTCATCAAAGTCCACTTAAACATCCTTTCCACACAGTTACATTCAAATATGAATTGTGAATTATTAATTAATAAGTAATTAATCATGGGATATTTATTTTCTTCCGAATCGGTCTCAGAAGGTCATCCAGACAAAGTAGCCGATCAAATTTCAGATGCCATATTAGACAATTTTTTGGCATTAGACAAAAACTCAAAAGTAGCATGTGAAACTTTAGTAACCACCGGACAGGTAGTTTTGGCCGGCGAAGTAAAAACCTCGGCTTACGTTGATGTACAATCAGTTGCGCGCCGTGTTATAAACCGAATTGGCTATACTAAAAGTGAATATAAGTTTGATGGAGATTCATGTGGAATCTTTTCAGCATTGCACGAACAATCCAGCGATATTAACCGTGGTGTAGAACGCGAAGACCCAATGAATCAGGGTGCAGGCGATCAGGGTATGATGTTTGGCTACGCAAGTAAAGAGACCAAAAACCTTATGCCTATAGCACTTGATTTATCACATGCATTGGTAGAAGAACTGGCAGCCATTCGCCGTGAAGGGAAATGGATGACTTACCTCCGCCCCGACTCAAAATCACAGGTAACAATTGAATATGACGATAATAATCAGCCGGTAAAAGTACATACAGTAGTAGTTTCAACCCAGCACGACGATTTTATTCAACCTACGATAGATAAAAACCAGGAGCTTGTTGACGAACAAATGTTGGCAATTATCCGTGAAGATGTGAGAACAATTTTGATTCCACGCGTTAAAGCATTGGATGTTCAATTTGCTCAATTATTCAAAGACGATTACGTACTACATGTAAATCCAACTGGAAAATTTGTAATTGGCGGACCTCACGGTGATACCGGATTAACCGGACGAAAGATTATTGTTGATACTTACGGAGGAAAAGGTGCTCATGGTGGTGGAGCTTTCTCAGGCAAAGATCCTTCAAAGGTTGACCGTTCGGCTGCTTATGCTGCCCGTCATATTGCTAAAAACATTGTTGCATCCGGATTGGCAAATGAAGTTTTAGTGCAGGTAGCATATGCCATTGGAGTAGCAAAACCAATGAACATGTATATAAACACTTACGGAACTGCTCAAGTGAATCTTAGTGATGGTGAGATTGCTGCGAAGATTGAAAAGTTATTTGACATGCGTCCTAAAGCAATTGAAGAACGATTGAAACTTCGCTTTCCTATCTATGAAGAAACGGCTTCATATGGCCATGTTGGCCGCGAACCAAAGACCGTCACAAAAAGCTTCAAAAACGGAAATGGCGAAGAAAAAACTCTTACCGTTGAACTATTTACATGGGAAAAAACAGATAAAGTAGCCGATATTAAAGCTGAGTTTGGCTTGTAATCTGGTTTAAATATTGAAGATTCTAAAATACCCGGTTTACTTAGTAAGTCGGGTATTTTTATGCCTACACAACAATTCTGTTACGAATTTCGTTTTGATAATAATATAATAACCATATGCTTGAATCTTCGGTTATACTTTTCGATGGAGTTTGCAATTTATGCTGTGGGTGGGTTCGGTTTCTGATTCGCCGGGACAAAAAGATGAAATTCAGGTTCGCCTCCATGCAGTCAGAAAGCGGAAAGCGCTTAATGACTTCCCTTGATTTAAATGACAACAGACAAAATACAATTGTCTATTTTAAAGATAATCAGTTATATATTGAATCTAGTGCTGTTTTGAAAATTCTGGAAGATTTGGGTGGAATCTGGGTATTATTCAAAGTATTTAATTTGATTCCCGAAATCTTACGAAATCATATTTATAGATATATTGCCAATAGGCGATACGCTCTATTTGGAAAGCGTTCAACCTGTATAAAACCTACTCCCGAATATGAAAAAAGATTCTTACTGTAAAATGATAAAACTCATACAAAATTCCATCTTTTACTGTAACTTTGCGACAAAATTTGATATATCAGTATGTGGCAAAAAATAACAAACAGACTTAGAATTGTTCGTGAATTTATTATGACTTATCTTCCTATAATTTGGGAATTTATCAAAACCTGGTTTCGCAAATTTATCAGTTGGCGAAAGAAAAGGGTAACCCGGTATCATACACTGATTTGGTATCGTAAAATAGCCAATATAGTTATTACCTCCTTTGTATTATTCCTGCTCTATCTCTTTATCGTCGACATTAACTTTTTATGGTTATTTGGCAAATCGCCCAGCATGAAAAGCATTAGCAACCCTAATCAAAGCACAGCTTCAATAATATATACGTCTGACGGCAAAGTGCTTGGTAAATACTTTCGTGAAAACAGAACACCTGTTGTTTACGATGAAATTTCGCCAATACTTATCAAGACTTTAATTTCCACCGAAGACGAACGTTTTTACCAACATTTCGGCATCGATTTTAAAGGAGTTTTTGCGGCCCTTAAAGATATGACCAAAGGCAAAAGCCGTGGTGCCAGCACCATCACACAGCAATTGGTGAAAAACATGTACAAAACCCGCAATCAATATTCTACCGGGCTATTTGGTTACATTCCCGGTGTAAAACTGATTATCAGCAAGACCAAAGAATGGACCACTGCTGTGAAAATTGAAATGTCATACAGCAAAAAAGACATCCTGACCATGTATTTCAACACTGTGGACTTTGGTAGTAACGCTTTTGGCATTCATACTGCTGCTAAAACATTTTTCAACACTACACCGGCCAAATTAAATTACGAACAATCAGCTACGTTGGTTGGACTACTAAAGGCAACCACCTCCTATAGCCCAATTGCACATCCTCAACGCTCCTTGCAACGCCGCAATATCGTATTGGAAAATCTGGTAAAGCAAAAAGTAATCAGCCAACATGTTTGTGACTCGCTTAAACTAATTCCTATCCGGCTGAACTTCAGCATTGAGCAGAACTACGATGGAGATGCCCTTCACTTCCGTGCCTATTTGGAAAAATACTTGCAAAATTGGGAGCAGGAAAACGGGTATGACATCTATTCCGATGGATTGAAAATATACGTCACCATAGATTCGCGCATGCAAAAATATGCTGAGCAAGCTTTGAATAAACAAATGCGCATTGTTCAAAAGAAATTTGACGACCACTGGCGGGGACAGAATCCATGGCAAGATGAAAATCACAAAGATATTGTCAATTTCGTGGAAGATATTGCCCGAAGAACTAAAGCTTATGCAACGTTATCAGCAAAATATAAAAACCACCCTGATTCAGTTACTTATTTTCTAAATAAGCCACACAAAACCAAAGTCTTCGACTACGACAAAGGTGAGAAAGAAATGAATCTGAGTATAATGGATTCCATTCGGTATATGAATCGCTTTATGCACAGTAGCTTTGTGGCCATGGAGCCGGGAACAGGAAATGTAAAAGCGTGGGTTGGCGATATCGATTTTAAATTCTGGCAATATGATAAAGTTGCCCAGTCCAAACGACAACCCGGTTCTACCTTCAAACTATTCGACTATACAGCTGCCATGATGCAGGGCATGTCGCCTTGCGATATGATGACCGACAAAGCGGTAACATGGAAATACAAAGAAGGAAGCACTGATAAAGCGTGGAGTCCGCGCAATGCCAATGGTTACAGTTTAGGTTATGAAGTCTCGCTGAAAAATGCATTTGCACAATCCATTAATACCATTGCGGTTCAGGTTGCTCAAATAGTAGGCATACCTGAAATTATTAAATGTGCGTACCTGTTAGGAATTAAAACACCGCTAGAAAACAAACCCTCTACTTGCCTCGGGTCTTCGGATGTTTCGTTGCTTGAACTGGTTAACTCTTACGGAACAATTGTAAACGAAGGCGTGTACCACGATCCAATCATAGTGACTCGCATCGAAGACAAAGATGGCAATGTAGTTTATCAAAATAAAAGCGTAGAAAAACGGGTAGTTTCCTACGAAGTTGCCTGGTTAATGACCCAAATGCTGAAAGGTGGTATGACCGAACCCGGAGGTACTTCACGAGCACTTTGGAGTTGGGATCTGTTCCATTACGACACCGATTTTGGAGGAAAAACCGGAACTTCTTCCAATCACTCGGATGCCTGGTTTGTAGGTGTAACCCGCAATTTAGTAGGTGGAGCCTGGGTAGGTGGCGAGCAGCGCTGCGTACACTTCCGCACCGGAGACCTGGGCCAGGGAAGCCGCACGGCATTGCCAATATTCGGTATGTTTATGGAAAAAGTATTGAAAGATGAAAGCCTGAAAGAATATCGTGGAAAGTTTCCTACCAAACCTAAAGAACCCATTTCACGTAATTACAGCTGTGTAACTCATTTAAGAGTCGATTCAACAGCCACCGATTCTTCAGCACTCGACGAAGTTGACGTGCCGGAAGATGTACCGGTAACAGTTGAACCAACAACGCCAAACAACTAAATTCATAAAAAAAGCCTGATACAAATCAAATTGCATCAGGCTTTTTTAGTTTAATTGGTATTATATAATCAGCATTATATAATCAGCATTAAATCACAATAGTTTTCCGTTCTTCGTAGTCCAATTTAAATTGCTAATGCACTGTAAAAGAAAAAGACACAATTTGCTTGTGCCTTTCTTCTTGTATGAATATGGAAGTCTGGAAACCTCGCCGAACTCACTACTGCCAACTTACGCAGAACAGAAGGCCTCTATTCAGCCATGCTGAACAACGTTATTCAGGCACCCTGATCAACGTTATTCAGACACCCTGAAAGCCTCGTATCGGGCAGGCTGAAGATTACTTAATCTGTTACTTAACAGTAAGTATTTTCTCGAAAGCAGAAGTCCTTGGATCTTTCAGCGCGGTACTACTACCCGAATACTGACTTGTTACCTCCAACGTATACATTCCGATAGCAAGAGCAGGAGTAACAATCACTAATTCAGAAGGATTGTTGGTCACAATATCATCGTCAGCAACCTTGGAGCGTTCGCTCGTGGTTTGATTTACAAAATATACACCCACGTTGGGGTTGTCGCCCGTCAATTTAAGTTTATATCCTTTTATTTTCAGATTGCGGTTGGGTGTAAGCAGGTCATTAACAGAACCAGTTTTCACGTCAGTAACTTGTGCCACAGAAATACTGCTGTCGGCTACGCCCAAAATATCAACTTCAATACCCGGCAGTTCTTTGCGTAAAGTGTCGCCCTGATTGAACTGGAAAATGATAGAATGTTTCGCAGTATTAAAGGTTTCGCCCGGGCTGTTGAATACACCCTTTATCAGCGTGCTTGCCGTGAAATAACCCGTGTTAACTGAAAAACCATCGGATAACTGATAAGACATTTCCTTGAGAAATAAATTTACATTGTGTTCCATTGTTTCAGCCGAAGTAGAAGCACCACCCCGCGATACAGCCGATTTACAAACGTCCGTAATACTCAACGAGCGTTCGGAACTAACTCTTGCTACATAATCGTTCGGATCTTCAGTCAGAACATTGTCATACAAATTCGCTTTAATGCGATGAAGAATGTTTGCCATACTAATTAATGTTTTAAAATGAATATATTGATTGATAAAAGAAACAATACATTTTCGGAGACAGGATTGTCGGCGAAAACAGGAGAATAAGTGGAGTGAATATTTGATTTCACTTGTTTATCCCCACGCCGGGAGGTAGTGCAAATTCTATATCCGATAGGGTTTGAAAAGCGTAAATAATTCATAAAATTTAGTTTCGGTTTAATCAATGAAAATGTGTAACAAACTACCTCAAAACAAAAGGACGTTACATTGTGTAAATTTTAGTCCTGAAATTAAGACAAAAAATAATTCCTTCCAAATAAAATAAAAAAAAATGTTTAGACAGGGCATTTTTCAACATACTGTTTATGAGCAAATTGAAAATTAAAATCGGGAAATATTTAGACAGCACTTTCCCCTCTTAATAATTTAGGTTAAAATGGCCTATTTTTGAGCAGAGAGATATTTTAAAACTGAAAAAACTGAAATCCCCCAGAACTGAATATCCAGGAGGTAAATAATCAGAAACAACGTGAATGAAAACAGCACAAATAGAAACAAAAAAGCCGGATACAAATTAAATTGCATCCAGCTTTTATTATAAAGTTTAATTGGAATTATATAATCAGCATAGCATCACCATACACCCCAAACTTATATTCATCTTTAATAGCTAGATCATATGCCTTCATGATTAAATCATAATCTCCAAAAGCGGCAGTAAGCATTATAAGTGTAGAATATGGCAAATGGAAATTTGTAATCAATGAATTGGCAACAGTGAAATCATAAGGCGGGAAAATAAATTTATTAGTCCAACCTTCGTATGGCTTAATTTTGCCTTCGGTGCCTACAACGGTTTCCAATGCACGCATAACTGTTACACCTACAGCGCAGATATTGCGGTTTTCGTCGTGTGCTTTATTTACTTTCTTAACGGTTTCGGGCGGAACTACTATCTGTTCCGAATCCATTTTATGCTTAGTCAAATCTTCCACATCTATTTCACGGAAATTACCTAAACTCATGTGCGAAGTCAGGAATGTTTTATCTATTCCTTTAATCTCCATGCGTTTCATTAGCTCACGGCTAAAGTGCATGCCGGCAGCAGGAACTGAAACAGCACCTTCATTCTTTGCAAAAATAGTTTGAAAACGGTCTGCATCTTCCGGTTCTACTTCACGGGTGATATTGTGTGGTAGTGGTGTTTCACCCAAGGCATAAAGTCCTTTTTTGAATTCTTCGTGCGTACCATCAAACAAAAAACGCAACGTACGACCACGTGATGTAGTATTGTCAATAACCTCAGCCACGATAGAATCATCCTCGCCAAAGTACAATTTATTACCAATACGGATTTTGCGCGCAGGCTCAACCAATACATCCCAAAGGCGCATTTCGTGGTTCAATTCCCGAAGCAGAAAAACTTCAATCTGAGCACCGGTTTTTTCTTTATTTCCAAACAAACGAGCCGGAAAAACCTTTGTATCATTAAAAACAAATAAATCATCTTCGTTGAAATACTCAAGCAAATCTTTAAATATTTTGTGTTCGATTTCTCCGGTTTTGCGATGCACTATCATTAAACGCGATTCGTCACGATGCTTTGCAGGATGTTGAGCAATAAGCTCATCAGGCAACTTGAATTTAAACTTAGATAACTTCATTTTTTATTGTTTATTTGTTTATTTCTTATTATTACACGGCAATGATAACTAGTTAAAACTATTCATTGCTGACATTTATTTGCTGGCTATTCAGAATCTCTTTCTCTACATGCAACACCAAATCGTCAATTTGCCAGCAATCTTCTAATTTCACATCACCGATACGAGTTCTTTCCAGAGCTATTAAATGGGCTCCGCTTTCCAATGCCAAACCAATATCCCGGGCCAAAGCACGTATGTAAGTTCCTTTACTGCACACCACTCTTATTTTTAGTATCGGCAGCGTAAAATCCATCACTTCAATCTCATCTATAACCAACAACTTTGGTTTTAGTTCAACTTCCTGCCCATCGCGGGCATAATCGTAAGCTCGCTTACCATCCACTTTTACAGCCGAATAAGCAGGCGGAACTTGCCAAATCTCGCCTAAAAAGCGTGGAATAGTTTCGTCAACCAGCTTGCGTGTTATATGTTCTGTGGGAAAAGTGCCATCTACCGGTAATTCTAAATCGAACGAGGGAGTGGTTGCACCCAATTCCAATGTGGCAATGTATTCTTTTGTTTGATATTGAAAGCTTTCAATGAGTTTAGTAGATTTTCCGGTGCAGAGAATCATAACCCCGGTCGCAAGTGGATCAAGCGTGCCGGCATGACCGACTTTCAACTTTTTTACACCCAACGTTTTCTGAAGCTTCCACCGCAATTTATTCACCAGATTAAACGAAGTCCAATGTAATGGCTTCGCTACAAACAGCACTTCTCCTTCTACAAAATTCATTTTATTTTTATTTTAGAAACGCACGCTGCGCCCCTTTTCAAGTATCGAAGAATTACATAATATCCAGATCAACTCCAAGAAACAGCAGAATTAATATAGTTACTCCAACTATAATTCTATAATAACCAAAGGCTTTAAAACCATATTTAGTCAGGAAACTAATGAATAATTTAATTGCAGCCATTGCCACAACAAATGCAACCAAATTACCAATCAATAAAGTCATCAGGTTCTCAGACAACATAGATTTAGCCGCAGGATCCAGTACTAACTTAAGTAATTTATAACCGGAAGCTGCCGCCATGGTTGGAACAGCCAAAAAGAATGAAAATTCTGCAGCATTCTTACGGGTAAGTTTTGTAGTCATACCTCCCACTATACTGGCCATTGAACGTGAAACGCCGGGAATCATAGCAATACATTGATAAAAACCAATTTTTAATGCCCGTTTCCAACCTATCGTTTGGTCATCAGTTGTCTTATTGAACCAATTATCTACAAACAACATCAGAATACCTCCCAACACAAGCATGATAGCTACAACTTCTACATTTTCAAGTAAGGCATCTATTTTTTCGCTGAATATAAAACCCAGCACCAGCGCCGGAAGAACAGCAATAATTAGTTTCCAATAAAAATCCAGAGTCTGGAAAAAACGCTTCCAATAAAGTACTACTACCGACAGAATAGCTCCAAACTGGATATTGACAGTAAAAGCTTTTACAAACTCAGTGCTTTCAATTGCCAAAAGCTTTTGGGCAATAATCATATGGCCGGTAGACGATACCGGTAAAAACTCAGTTATTCCTTCGACAATGCCAAGAATAATTGTTTGAATTATATTCATTCTTATTTATTTTTTGGTTTGTATAGAATGGCAAATATAATAGAGATAAATCCAAAAAGGGAAGTCATAGGTCCTACAGTTATTCTACGAAAACTGAATACATCGGGATTAAACTCTTTTACAGTTGAAGAACCAGTCATTAAAGCAAAACCTAAAATGACAATAGCAAATCCTATAGCTATCAAGAAAATATTAATTTTACCTAAGGTGAAATGTTTTTCGTTTTCCATATTGTTATTTATATTTGTAAGATATTGATTTATTTAGTTTTAAATTGAGAACATTTCGTTAGTATTCATACGCAAATATCTTCCAACAGCAAAATAGGATGAAATTGCAGAGATTAATACCCCTGATAAAATCACTAAAAATGCTACAATCAGAATGTTATTCAACTGAAAAAATACTCCAGAAATTCCAAATTCATATTGAACAAAAGAAGTGACTCCCACTAATAAAAGTATAGAAATAAGAGCTGCTATCAAACCATTAACCATACTACTTTTAAGATACGGTTTTCGGATAAATGCAGGTGTGGCACCTACTAATTTCATCGTATTAATCAGGAATCGGTTGGAATATAAAGATAAACGAATAGTATTATTTATTAATGCAACTGAAACAAATAGTAAAACAGCTGCTAAAGCCAATAAAATTAAACTGATTTTTTTTACATTGTCATTTACCAAGCTGACCATATCTTTTTGATAAACTATGCGATAAATATGACTAAACACTTTTAGTTTCGATTGAACCACCTGAACACTGTCATTATTAGCATATAGCTCATGTAGTTTTACTTCTATTGAAGCTTTCAACGGATTAAATCCTAAGAATTCTTGCGGATTTTCGCCTAAACTGCTTATATGATCTTTCAACGCATCAGCTTTAGAAATATATTCCACCGATTTTGCATAAGGTGATGCAAGAAGATAATTCTCAATATGTTTTTCGTCTTGTTTTCCAATTCCATCATCAAGAATGATTGACAAATTAATATTTTCTTTGACATAAGTACTCATGTCTCTACCTACTAAAATAAGTAAAAATACCATCCCAATTAAAAATAACACCAGTGACATACTGATAGTTGACGTTAAATGTGATTGAAACTTACCTGATTTGGATATTTTAGAATTTTCGTTTGTCATTATCTCCGTTGTTTTTCAAATTTAAGCCTTTAATGTTGATTTTTTAGAATTTCTACATTGCAAATAAACAAATCCAATTATGCTTAGTATTAATAATATTGAAGAAATCAATGCAATCGTATTTCCAATACTATACGATTTTGGTTCGAACTTAAATTCTATTTCGTAATTTCCAGCCTTAAGTGGCATTGCACGCAATAAATAATTGGCACGAACATACGGAACCAACTTACCATTAATATAAGCATTCCAGCCTTTATCGTAATAAATTTCTGAGAAAACAGCCACTTGATCAGTTTTAGAACTAAATGAATACTTCAACTGATTTGGTTCATAGCTGATTAAAGCAATATGTGCCGACGAGTCTGAAACAAGTTTTGTAGGCAATTCAGCAGCAAATGACTTATCAACTACCATTTCTTTTTTGGTATTTATTTCGCCTAAAATTTTCATTTCCTCATTAGCATTGTCCGCCACACGAATGTTACTTACAAACCAGGCATTTCCATTAGCATAAGGATTGATTATTGGAGCTGACTCTTTGTTATAAATAAGATACTTCATATTCAACATATTCAGAACGCCCAACGAGTCCATTACATTCGAAATTTGATCTGCTGTTTTCGCACGTCCAAAAGTTGCAAACAACTGACTTATTTCCTTGTTAAGTTGCATATTTATGAGTTCCTGATAGCGACGTAACTTTGCTGCATGATATCCACCTATACTCTTATGAAAATAAGAAGGAGCTGCACTTTGGAAAACATCAACCGTGGCATCCAATACCCTGTATTGAGATTTATCCTGAAGAATCATATTATCAGCCTTAGACGGTTGAATTAAATTCTCCATATGTCGTGGAAATTGGAAATTATCGTTATTCAAGTAACGTTTAGCCACCGGCAACATATCTCCTAAAATTAAAATACCAAACAGAACATAAACAAGCTTTTGTTTCAAATAATTTTTAGCATAAAGCCAAATCAAACCTGCTGACAGAAGTACAAATATCAAAGAACGAAATGCATCGGAGCGAAGCAAAGCAGCACGATCTAACGGTAAAGTTTCTCTTAGAAATGCATTACTACCTTGAAATTGAGCATCGGCTGGCGATGTAAAATTACCTGAAAGCGATGGAATCAATGCAAAAATCAATGCAATTCCACCTACTATTGCAGCACTAATCAAAACAGGTTTTATTAGTTTTTGTTTATCTGTTTTATCAGAAAATACTTCTTTCAAAGCCAGTATGGCCATCAATGTCATACCAAAGCCGGTAGCCACTAATGTCATTGATACTGTTCTGAATTTATTATAAAGTGGGACATAATTAATAAATAAATCAGTCAGCCACATGAAATTTTTGCCCCACGACAGCATTAATGTCAATACAATCATTGGTACAAGCCACCATTTAATTCGTTTCTCGACCAAAAAGAAACCTAAAACAAACAAGAAGCAAATAATGGCACCAATATAAACCGGGCCTGAAGTGAATGGTTGGTCTCCCCAATAAAGCGGAAACTGATTTTCCTTTAAAATTTTATCAACATCGGGAGCGCCCAAACTTGCCAGTTTCTTTCCGGTCTCGCTATCGGCAGTTAATGTTCCACCGCTAGCCCCACCTTTAAAATCAGGAATCAGCAAAGTCATTGTTTCGTCAATACCATAGCTCCATTGAGTTATGTAATCTTTATTCAGGCCGTGTTGTGAGTTTTGAGTGTCAACGGTTAAACCGTTAGAATCGCCTCGCATGGTTGCTTTACTGTAATCGTAAGTTGTCAGCAACGAAGTGGCATTCATGCCTATGGCTACTGCTGCTGCTGCCAGTAACATTCCGCAGGACTTCAAAAATGCATTAAGATCTTTTTCTTTAATGCTAAAAATAAACTCAACGACTCCCAGAAAAAGCAATATTATAAGCGTGTAGTACAGAATTTGAACATGATTTGCTCGTATTGCCAAACCAAGGAAAAATGCAGTAAGCAATCCTCCCAGTAGAAGCTTTCGCTTGAAAGTCATAAAAACGCTTCCGATAAGCGGTGCCATATAAGCGATTGTAATTGCTTTTGAATTATGACCCGCCACAATAATTATAAAATTATAGGAGGCAAATGCAAATGCAATTGCACCTATCATGGCCAACCATGGATTTACTTTGAAAGCCAATAAAAGAATATAAAACCCAATCAAATAAAGCATTAAGTAATAAACAGCACCCGGAAAAACACGAACCACATCATCCACAAACTTTAAAGCATTGTAAGGTTGCGACATAGAAATTTGGTAAGTGGGCATTCCACCAAACATGGAATTAGTCCACAAAGCAACATCTTTGTGTGTAGCATTGTAATCGAGAGACTCTTTTGCCATGTAAACCCAACTTTCCGTATCATGACCTATCATCTGTTTTCCTTCTATAATAGCCGAAAAATACATAAAAGATATACAGATAAATAACAGAAATGCAGCGATGTGCGGAGTAAATTTGGTAAGAACTGTTTTATTCATGGTAATGCACTTGGTTTTCGATAAGCAGTTTTTGGGAAAAATCATACAAAAGTACATCAATTTTTCACAAATGATATCTGTTGGCCGGTTAAATATTGTTGAATCATAGAAATGTCATTTTTAATTCTCAAAGATATGAGTTGATTTAATGTTTTAGCATGCTATAGTTGGTATTAAGACTGCTTGATACATTGTCAAATTGACAAAAAAATCGTACTTTTGCCGAACAAAAAGAATACAAAAGAGTTTCATTCACATGGATAAACAACAAATACAACATATACGGGCAGATTTTCCAATTTTGTCTGAAAAGATATACAATAAAGACCTAATTTATTTTGATAATGGTGCTACTACCCAAAAACCACGTTGTGTAGTTGAAAAAATTGAGGAAGGTTACTATCATCTTAATGCCAATATCCACCGCGGAGTTCATTATTTAAGCCAGAAAGCTACCGAAGCTCATGAAGCTGCTCGAACTACTGTGGCGGAATTTTTACATGCAGGCAAACGCGAAGAAATAATTTTCACCCGTGGAACTACCGAAGCTATTAATTTAGTGGCAACTTCTTTTGGCGAAGCTTTTTGTTCTACCGATGACGAAATTATAGTCTCTGTCATGGAACACCATTCTAACATTGTTCCGTGGCAAATGCTATGTGAACGAAAAGGTTTGAAACTTCGTGTAATTCCTATGAATTCAAATGGAGAACTTGAGATTGAAGCTTTCAGGGCGCTGATAAATGACAAAACAAAGATTGTTTCTATAACTCAAGTTTCCAATGTGTTAGGAACAATAAATCCTGTGAGTGAAATTATTAAAATTGCACATGAAAGCAATATTCCGGTATTGGTTGATGGCGCACAAGCGGTTCCGCACATTGCGGTCAATGTTGTTGAATTAGACGCCGATTTCTATGTTTTTTCCGGACATAAAATATATGGACCAACCGGAATTGGAGTACTTTACGGTAAAGAAAAGTGGCTAAACGCTATACCACCGTATCAGGGTGGAGGTGAAATGATTGCAACTGTTACTTTTGAGAAAACTACTTACAATGAATTGCCTTTCAAATTTGAAGCTGGAACCCCCGATTACATTGGTTCTACTGCACTTGCAGAAGCTTTGCGCTATGTTCAGCAAATTGGGTTAGCAGAAATTGCTGAATATGAACATGAGCTAACAACTTACGCTACAGAAAAATTACTCGAAATAGAAGGTATGCGAATTATCGGAAATGCAAAAGAGAAAAGCTCGGTAATTTCATTTTTGGTTGGAAATATACATCCTTATGACATTGGTATGCTACTGGATAAACTTGGAATAGCAGTTCGTACCGGTCATCATTGTGCCCAACCACTCATCGATTCACTTGGAATTCCCGGAACCGTCCGAGCCTCATTTGCTTTCTACAATACCAAAGAAGAAATTGACGTATTTATTGAGGCACTCAAAAGAGTGGTGGTAATGCTTTCCTAGAGTTTCTAAAAATTTGAAAGTAGAAAGTTTATAAAGTTTCGACATTCAAATTTCTACTTGAGAACTTTACAAACATCCAACTTTACAGCTTTTAAATCAACAAATTCTCCATATTTAAATTATGACTATCAACGAATTACAAGAAGAAATTATAGAAGAATTCAGTCAGTTCGACGATTGGATGGATAAATACGCTTTGCTTATCGATCTGGGAAATTCTCTGAAACCACTGGAAGACAGACAAAAAACGCCTCAAAATATAATTGAGGGATGTCAAAGTCGCGTTTGGCTGGATGCTGAATTGAATAACGGAATTATTACCTATCAGGGAGAAAGCGATGCTGTGTTAGTAAAAGGAATTGTGTCGCTACTTATTCAGGTACTTTCGGGTCATTCACCTGATGAAATCATAAATACTGACCTATATTTTATTGATGCCATAGGCTTAAAAGAACACCTCTCTCCTACCCGTTCAAATGGTCTAGTGGCAATGGTAAAACAAATGAAATTGTTTGCTTTAGCTTTTAAAGCTAAAAATTAGCATCAATATTAGAAATTTACAACCTTATACCTTTCATAAATTGAATAGTTATAAGGCTATTTTTATTTAAAATTTCCCATTCTATTTCGATTTTATTTTTATAAGATTATAACACTAGACAAAAAAAGCTTCGAAAGTGCTTGGCACTTTCGAAGCTAAATAAAGTAATGTATAATTATTCTAATTTAAATATTCTAATCTGAAATTCTCTCCATCAAACACTCCATAAGAAAAAATACCCACAAAATCGCCCAATATCACTACCCGTTTTTGATTTTTCAATTGCAAATCAAGAGCAATATGCCGATGACCAAAAATCAGAAAATCAACATCGTGAGTTTCAATATATTTCTTTGCAAAAACTACAAGGTTCTCATTTTCTTCACCCTGGAACTTATTCTCGATATGAAGAATTCTTTCTCTGTTTTTTTTCGACCAATTATAACCAAACCCTTGTCCAAGTTGTGGTGGAACAAGGCGGAATAATTTTTGCGCAGTCTTACTATGGAAGACTTTTCGTAGCAATTCAAATCCTTTTTCCTGTGCATGCAAACCATCACCATGTGCCAGAAAAAAGGTTTTAGTCCCTAATTTTACGGTAAGAGGTTCTTTGTGAATTATTAAACCTATTTCTTTTTCAAGGTATCCAAAAGTCCAGATATCATGATTCCCAATAAAGAAATGAATCTCAATCCCTTCATCAGTCAGTTCGGCGAGTTTACCTAAGAACCTCACATAGCCTTTAGGAACAACAGTATTATACTCAAACCAAAAATCAAATATATCACCCAAAAGGTAAATGACTTTTGCATCAGCTTTAACACCGTCAAGCCAATCCACCAGTTTTTTCTCGTGAGCCCTGGGATCTTTTACCAGAAGTGAACCCAAATGGGCATCGGATAGAAAATAAATCATAATTCAGTCAATAGTATGTAGTTTGCAGCTCTTAGCCTTTGTCCGAGAATTAGTAGATAATTAGCTATTTAGTTTGCCTTTAAATGACTACCTACTATAAACATCTTAAAGAAATCCCAATTCCAATTGAGCTTCTTCGCTCATCATACTTTTATCCCAGGCAGGTTCAAATACGATATTTACTTCTACGTTTTTTACACCTTCAACGCTACCAACTTTCATGCGCACATCCTCAACTATGAAGTCAACGGCAGGACAATTTGGAGCAGTCAAAGTCATATCTAAAGTCAAATCGCCTTCTTCCGATAAATCAATTTTATAAATCAAACCCAAATCGTATATGTTTACAGGGATTTCAGGATCATACACTGTTTTAAGCATCCTAACTATCTTCTCTTCTTTTTCTAAAAATTCATTCATATATTAATTTCCAATTATTCTATTATTGATTTTCAATTATTAATTTGATAAACAAGCAAAGCGACTAAAAAGTTGTGAGAATTTTAGCTTTAAACATTCCTTGATAAGTTTAAAAGAGCATCCAACTGCGGATGTGAAGCTGCTAATTTACCATTTATCAACACCACAGTGTCAACTTTAGCTTTGAGACAAACTTTATTATCGGCTTTTCTAAAAATACTTTGATTAAACACGTATTTAATCCCTTCTTTAGCAACATAAAGTTTTGAAACAAAAACATCTCCCGATTTAAGAGGAGTTTTGTAAGCCATTTCTATACGAGCTACCACAGCATCAACTCCCTGATGATGCAGCAAGTCAAAACTTACATTATTATCAAGCAAAAACTCATGACGAGTGTGTTCCAAATAGTTCTGATATACAGAGTTATTTACAATTCCCTGTATATCGCACTCATAATCACGCACTTTAAATTCCAATTCGTATATAAACATAAGATTGATTAGATTATTATTTCTTTCTGATTATTGTCAATCCATCGCGTAAAGGCAACATGACTTTTTCAACACGAGAATCTGCTGCAACAAAATCATTAAAACGCATTATTTCAATCGTTTGCCTATCGTTTGAGTCGACAGGTTTTAGCACTTTACCATCCCACAACGTATTATCAGCCAATACAAATCCTCCGGGTCTTACTTTTGGCAAAACCGCTTCGTAATAATCCAGATATTCCCGTTTATCAGCATCTATAAAAACCAAATCGAAGGAATTAGGTAGTTTTTCAATTTCATTTAAAGCATCACCAATATGAAGCTTTATTTTACATCCATGCTCTGATCCGGCAAAGTTTTTAAGTATAAAATCTTCCAGTTCATCATCGCATTCAATGGTATGTAAAACACCATCTTCGGGCAAAGCTTCGGCCATACACAATGCAGAATAACCTGTAAATGTGCCTAATTCTAGAATCAATTTTGGTTGAATCATATGGCAGAACAAGCTTAAAACCCGCCCTTGCAGATGGCCGGAGCACATACGGGGATTAATCAATTTCACATGTGTAGCCCGGTTTACTTTTGCTAAATAAGCAGGTTCAGCATCCGAATGCAATAATATATATTCTTCAAGATTCATATTCAAGATTGTAAGCTATAAAGTATTAAATACCAGATTAGATGTATTTTAAAACAGAAAGTTGTTCCGTATTAAAAACTTCAATTGCTATCCGCTGTAATTGTTCTGCTGTAACGGCTTCAATTTTTTGTTTTACTTCTTCAATGGAATCAATTTTGCCATAACGCAGAAAGCTTTTACCCAAGCTTAACGCAAGATTTTCTTTATGCTCGACAGAAATAGCCATCTGACCCACTAGCTGAAGTTTATATTTCTTCAACGCATTTTCAGACAATAATTGCTCCCGAAGCTTTTGTAATTCATTATGAACCAATTGTTCACAACGGGTAGCATTTTCCGAATCGCATCCAAAATAAACGCTCCACATGCCGGTATCCGTAAATGGCTGATAGCTTGATTCTACATTGTATACCAACCCATGTTTCTCGCGTAACGACAGGTTTAACAAACTATTCATCCCCGGACCACCCAGAATATTATTCAACAGATACATGCCCATCCTATCGGGGTGATACAAATCGAAAGATCTATTTCCCAACATAAAATGAACCTGATGTGTATTCTTATTGATTACTCTATTGATTGGGTTATATAAAGTTGGAGACAGCCTTTTGGCATGCGCGGGTTCAGTAATTTCTGTGTGAAGGTATTTATCGGCCCATCGAACCAACTGCTTAAAATCGATATCCCCAAGTGTAAAAAACACCATTTCTTCAGGTCGATATTGCTTATGAACAAAGCGGAATGCGTCATCGGTGCTATATTTCTCCAACAATTCCGATTTACCCAGGATATTATGTCCAATAGGATGATTATCAAAAAGTAACTCTTCAAAATCATCAAAAATCAATTCCGAAGGACTATCGTTATAGGACTGAATTTCATCCAAAATAATAACCACTTCTTTATCTATTTCTTTTTGCGGGAAGTTGGAATGGAGAACGATATCTGAGACTAATTCCATTGCACGTTCAAAATACTCATTTAATACTGTGGCATAAACAACAGTTTCTTCTTTCGAAGTATATGCATTCAGCTCGCCACCAACATTTTCCAATCGATTGATTATGTGACCTGAACGGCGTTTTTCAGTTCCCTTAAAAAGCATATGTTCTATAAAATGAGCCATTCCCTGCTCATTTTCAGCTTCGTCACGCGAACCGGTATTTATGACCAAGCCACAATAAGTTACAGCCGATTGATCTGGCTTGTGAATTATTTTAAGACCGTTTGAAAGTGTATATGTTTGATATGTCATTCGTTGTGCTTGTAAAAAAAAAGAATTGCAAAGGTACAAAATCCTATTGATAATTAATAATTGGCGAATGATAATTGAAATTGAAATTCTATCACAGCATTACTTATTCAGAACTTCATTAGATTGGCATTCGGTACGTGCAACCATTCTTCCATTCGCTACAACCATAAGCAGTATTTCCTTTCAGAATAGTGCCTTTTCCACAAACCGGACATGTGTCGCCCTGAACTGGTATCTTAGAAGTTTTGGCTTCACCCGGTCGGCGATTATCGCTTTTCACATTAAAAACAACTTCGGTTACCATGGCTTTCAGTTCATCCAGAAAATCCTTTGCAATATATTCTCCACGTTCCACTTGCCGGAGTTTTTTCTCCCAAAGTCCGGTAAGCTCTGCTGATTTCAGTAAATCTTCCTGAATAACCTGAATCAATTCTACTCCGGTATTGGTAGCTATCAGGTTTTTTCGTTCTTTACGAATATAATCGCGTTTGAAAAGTGTTTCAATAATTGCGGCACGTGTTGATGGGCGCCCGATACCATTTTCTTTCAATGCATCACGTAGTTCGTCATTATCTACCAACTTTCCAGCCGTTTCCATTGCCCGGAGCAGTGTTGCTTCGGTGTAAGGTTTGGGTGGAGAAGTCCACTTTTCGGCCAGTGTAGGTTCATGCGGACCGCTTTCTCCTTTTACAAATAATGGCAACGTTTTTTCATCTTCCTCTTCTTGTTCTTCACCATCACTTTTCGTTTTGGCAAAAACCACACGCCATCCCGGATCAAGAATTTGTTTTCCGTTCACCTTAAATTCAACAGTTTCAACCTCCCCCAACACGGTTGTAGTAGAAATTTTACACTCCGGATAAAAGTTGGCAATAAAACGAAGTGCAACCAGATTGAATACTTTCTTTTCAGTATCTGTCAATGCTGTTGGATGAATTCCTGTAGGTATAATAGCATGGTGATCAGTCACTTTTGCATTATCAAAAACTTTTTTTGTTTTGGGAAGTTTTCCGACTAACAAGGGTTTTGTAAGTATTTCGTAATCTTTAATTCCTTTCAGTATATCCGGAATTTTCGGATAAATATCATCGCTCAGATAAGTGGTATCCACACGTGGATAAGTAGTTATCTTTTTTTCATACAGACTTTGAATTAGCTTCAACGTTTCATCTGCCGAATATCCATATTTCTTATTGCATTCCACCTGAAGCGAAGTCAGGTCAAACAGCCGCGGTGCAGATTCAGTCCCTTTTTTGGTAGTGATATCAGTAACAAAAAAATCAGATGTTCGCACTGTGTCCAGAAAGTTTGTTCCTTCTTCCACGCTGGAGAAACGACCTTTTGAAGCTGAAAAAACGGTATCGCGATACACCGTTTTCAACTCCCAATAAGCTTCGGGCTTGAAGTTTTCTATTTCCAGTTGACGGTTTACAATCAGAGCTAATGTAGGCGTTTGAACCCGGCCAATGGAAAGCACCTGACGGTTTTTACCATATTTCAATGTATACAGGCGCGTGGCGTTCATTCCCAGCAACCAGTCGCCAATTGCACGCGAAAGTCCGGCTTCATACAACGATTGAAACTCTTTTTGGTCTTTGAGTTTTTTAAATCCTTCGCGGATAGCCTCTTCAGTCAGTGACGAAATCCACAAACGCTTCACCGGACATTTACACAACGCCTTTTGCATTACCCAGCGTTGTATCAATTCACCTTCCTGCCCGGCATCACCACAATTTACCACTTCATCAGCGTCAGCCATAAGGGTTTCAATAATCTTGAATTGCTTTTGAATTCCACTGTCGTTCATCACTTTAATGCCAAAACGATGCGGAATCATAGGCAATTGACTTAATGCCCAGGCTTTCCATTCGGGAGCATATTCATGCGGTTCCAGCAAACTGCAAAGATGACCGAAAGTCCAGGTTACCTGGTAACCATTTCCTTCAATATATCCATCTTTTCGGGTTTTGGCACCCAAAACTTCAGCAATATCACGTGCCACACTGGGCTTTTCAGCAATGCAAACAATCATTTTATCAGGTAGGAAAATGTCACGACTTGTCACAACATTTTATTTAGTGCAATTAATTCTTCTTGCAAAAGTACAGAAAAACTTTCAATGGATTTAATATACCAAAGACACGATAATTGATTTTACAATTCATAGTTTAACACAAAAACAGCTAAGCGATTAAACAAAAAGACATTATGAACTGCTAAAATTGTTTTATCTTTGCGGTACAAAACAAACGCTTTGGTATGGGCGTTTAAAGTATAATGTTTAATAAAAGAAAGTTTAGTTACATGTTTCAGAATCAACAAATTGCTAAAGACATTTATTATGTTGGCGTAAACGACCGTCAAAAACACAAATTCGAAAATATGATTCCACTTCCAAATGGAGTTTCGTACAATTCATACCTAATCATGGATGAAAAAACGGCACTGGTGGATACAGTTGACATTTCGTTTGGTGATGTTTTTATCGACAAAATTCAATCTCAATTACAAGGAAGACCTCTAGATTATCTGATTATAAACCACATGGAGCCTGATCACTCGGGTTCTATTCGAATTATTCGCAAGTACTATCCTGAAATGATTATTGTTGGAAACAATAAAACTTTGAGCATGATTGAAGGTTTTTACGGAGTTACTGATAATACATTGGAAATTAAAGATGGACAACATCTTTCACTTGGATTACATAAGTTAGAGTTTCATTTAACTCCCATGGTTCACTGGCCGGAAACCATGATGACCTACGACCAAGCTACGAAAGCACTATTTACGGGTGATGCTTTCGGCTGCTTCGGAACTCTGGATGGCGCAGTAATTGACCAGGATATGAATGTGGATAAGTATTGGGACGAAATGGCTCGGTATTATGCCAATATTGTAGGGAAATATGGTGCTCCGATTCAAAAAGCATTGAAGAAACTGACTCCGTTAGATTTCGAGATAATCTGCAGTACCCACGGTCCGGTTTGGAAAAAACACATTACCAAAGTGGTTGATATGTACGACCAGTTCAGTCGCTATCATGGTGAAGATGGGGTTGTAATTGTTTATGGTTCGATGTATGGAAATACAGAATTGATGGCCGAAACCGTCGCACAAGGATTGGCTCAATCTGGCGTAAAGAATATTATCATTCACAATGTTTCTAAATCTGATTCATCAGTAATTATACGCGATATTTTCAAATATAAAGGCTTAATTGTAGGTAGTCCGACTTATAGCAATGAATTATATCCTGAAGTAGAATCATTATTGAGAAAGATTGAAATTCGTCAGGTAAAAAACCGTGTATTTGGTTGCTTCGGTTCATACACTTGGGCCAGTGCGGCAGTTAAGCGCCTGACTACCTTTGTGGAAACTATGAAATGGGAATCGGCTGAAATAACAGTCGACGAAAAACAAGGATTGAAAGCAGACAACTACGAAGCCTGCCTTGAGCTTGGACGACAAGTAGCTACGCTGATGAAAAACTTTGTAGATGCCCCTGAACATTGCGTTTAAAAACGACGAGAATTAACAAGCAAAATTGATAACTGATAATTGCTGACTGATAACTGATTATTATGCAAGAGCTAACACTTATAACACCAACATTCCTGTTTTCGGCCATTTCGCTGTTGTTGCTAGCCTATACTAACAGGTTTTTGTCTTATGCACAATTGGTTCGCTTACTGAAAGACAAGTATGTAGAAGACCATTCAGCATTGACTCGTGCGCAGATTATGAACTTACATAAACGACTGTATCTTACTAAAAACATGCAAATGTTAGGTGTTGGCAGTTTGCTGCTTTGCGTGGGCACGATGTTTCTGATTTATGTCGGATTACAAATTATTTCGGCTTATGTTTTTGCACTTGCTCTAGTGCTTTTGATTGTTTCCCTTACATTATCTGTTTTGGAAATAAGAATTTCAGCCAAATCCCTCGAAATATACTTGAGTGATATGGAAAATGCTCACAAGCCTCTAACCCCTAAAGGGGAATAAAAACGGGGAATATAAATAAAACTAATTTAACTCTCCTTTAGGGGTTGGGGGTCAATATGAATAACGGTTTTGTACGTGTAGCTGCAGCCATTCCCGAACTTCGGGTGGCAGATTGTGCTTTTAATGTTACCAGAATGGCCGATTTGGTTCGTAAAGGGGAAGATGAAAAAGTGCAGGTCATTTGCTTTCCTGAATTAAGCGTTACGGCTTACACCTGTGCCGATTTATTCCAGCAGAAACAATTGCTCAGTGATGCGCTGAAAGCCCTGAACGAGTTACAAATGCTGACTTTTTCAACCACGGCAGTTATTATTGTTGGTATGCCACTGCGTATACAAAGTCAATTATTTAATACGGCAGTTGTTTTGCAGGGCGGTCATATAATGGGAGTTGTGCCAAAAACTCATTTACCCAACAACAACGAATTCTACGAAAAACGTTGGTTTACATCAGCCACCGAAACCAGCGTGCAATCAATTTTACTTGCCGGCGAACAAGTGCCTTTTGGTACCGATTTACTTTTCAGCGATGGAAAGTTTTCTTTCAGCATTGAATTGTGCGAGGATCTTTGGGTTCCAATCCCTCCCAGCTCGCAACATGCAATGCACGGGGCGGATATCATTTTCAATCTTTCGGCAACCAATGAATTAATCGGGAAGCATCAATACCTTCGCAAACTCATTGAACAGCAATCGGCACGCTGCATTGCCGGCTATGTATATGTTTCGGCCGGAGCGGGCGAATCGACCACCGACGTGGTGTATTCCGGTAACGGATTAATAGCTGAAAATGGAAATTTAATAGCAACTTCAGATCGTTTTTCATTCGAACCGCAGCTTATTATCAGCGATATTGATATTGAACGCTTGCAGGCTGACCGTTTAAGAAACACCAATTACGCTAATGACGTTTCGGATCGCGTGTATAGAACGATTAATATTGAAGATGCGCATTTTACACAATTTGAATTAAAACGGACTTTCGACAAACATCCATTTGTTCCTCCCATCGAAAACAGGGAAGATAGCTGCCATGAAATTTTCTCCATACAAGTTGGCGGGCTGGCAAAACGCTGGCAACATACTCAATCCGAAACTGTAGTTATTGGTATTTCGGGCGGATTGGATTCTACACTGGCATTATTGGTTTGTGTAAAAACGGCCGACAAACTCGGTTTCGACCGTAAGCGCATTATTGGCATTACCATGCCCGGTTTCGGAACTACCGACCGCACATATTCCAATGCCATTAATTTGATGAAATCATTGGGCATCACTATGCTCGAAATATCGATTAAAGAAGCTTGTGAACTTCATTTTAAAGATATAAACCATAATCCGAAAGTTCACAATATAACGTATGAAAATACGCAAGCCCGCGAACGCACTCAGATTTTGATGGACATTGCCAACCAACGTAACGGACTGGTAATTGGTACCGGCGATTTGTCGGAACTGGCACTGGGATGGGCAACTTACAACGGCGACCACATGTCGATGTACGCAGTAAACTCGGGCGTTCCGAAAACCTTGGTGCGTTATTTAGTTGATTGGGCGGCACATGAAATTGACGCAACTTCCAACGATATTTTACGCGATGTGCTCGATACACCCGTCAGTCCGGAACTGCTTCCTGCTGACGAAAACGGTGACATTGCACAAAAAACCGAAGACATAGTTGGTCCTTACGAATTGCACGATTTCTTCCTCTACTACATGGTTCGGTTCGGATTCAGCCCGGGCAGAATACTTTTTCTGGCTAAAAATGCTTTTGGAGATACGTATACCGATGACATCATTGAAAAATGGATGAAAACCTTTGTACGCCGATTCTTTGCGCAACAATTTAAACGCTCCTGCATCCCCGATGGACCCAAAGTTGGGTCTATCAACCTGTCACCCCGTGGCGACTGGCGCATGCCGAGCGATGCAATTGCTTTTTCTATTGAAGACTAAGGCCGCTCACTGATAACTGCTCACTGTTAACTGTCAACTGAAAATATGCTCGAACAAAAATTCTACGGAAACACGCTCCACGATTGGATCATATCACTTGCCATTATTATTGGTGCCATGCTTCTCAACAAAATAATCATTTTGCTGAACAAACATGTCATCCGGAAGTTTACGGCTAAAACCAAGAACCGACTCGACGACATTCTTTTCAAAATGCTCGAATCACCGGTTTTACTGGGAATTGCTCTTGCGGCCATCTGGTTTGCAGCCCGTCGGTTGGAGCTTGGAGCACCGATAGAGGACATGATGCTTAAAGCCTACCGTGTTCTTACGGTTATAAATATCACCTGGTTTTTTGCACGGTTGGTAAATGCCTTGCTCGAAGAATATCTGGCACCCAAAGCCGCCGATAAAAACACACTAAAATACCTCGACAATCATTTAATGTCTATTCTCCGACGCGCTGTTCTGGCCATAATTTGGTCACTGGGCATAGTCATGGCATTGAATAATGTGGGAGTTAATGTGGGTACGCTTGTTGCCGGACTTAGTATTGGTGGTTTGGCATTTGCGTTGGCAGCACAAGATACAATCAAGAATATTTACGGTGGTTTTACCATTTTCACCGACCGTCCGTTCCGCATTGGCGACCGCATTAAAGTGGATGGTTTTGATGGCCTTGTAGAAAATATCGGCATCCGCAGCACCCGCATTCGTACGCTCGAAAAGCGAGTGGTTACTATTCCTAATTTTAAACTGGTGGAAGCTTCGGTGGAAAATATTTCCGAAGAACCTATGCGCAGGGTGCTTATGAAACTTGGCCTGACCTATAACACCACGCCTCAGAAGATGAATGAAGCTATGGAGATACTAAAGGCCATACCTGAAAAGGTCCGCAATGTTGACCCGAAAGATATAACCGTGGCTTTTACAGACTTTACCGATTTCTCATTGGTCATCACATTTGTGTATTTTATCCGAAAAAATGCCGATGTTATGGAAACACCCTCGCAGGTAAACACCGAAATTCTCCGTGCTTTCAATGAGGCAGGACTACAATTTGCATTCCCTACACAGACTGTGTATGTAGAGAAAGATTAATCTACAAAAAAAGAGTCGAAACACTTCGCGAGTTTCAACTCTTTTTTGTAAATGGAAAATTGGATTATACAATTTCCCTAACTAAAATGGACACTGTTTACCGCAACTCCCCTGCCCCTGCGCGCACTACTTCGGGCTCGTCGCCGGTGCAATCCACAATGGTGGAATGTATCAGTCCGCCCATGCCGCCATCAATCACAAAGTCCACCTGATTGCCATATTTTTCTTCAATCAATTCAGGGTCGGTGATGTATTCGGTGGTTTTTTCGTCGGTAAAAATAGAACTGGTCATCATGGGGTTGCCCAGTTCGCGTACTATTGCAAGTGCAATAGAATTATTCGGCATACGGATACCTACCGTATTTTTATTTTTAAAAAGCTTGGGAAGCTTGCTGCTGCCATTGAGGATAAATGTAAATGGCCCGGGCAGATTTTTTTTCATCAACTTAAAAGCCACGTCATCCATTTTAGCAAACTCGCTTATCTGGCTCATTTCATGACAAACAAACGAGAGATTGGATCTTCGTAAGTCGTGATTTTTCAATTTTGCAATAAATTCTACACCCGCAGCATTAAAAATGTTGCATCCAAAAGCATATACTGTGTCGGTAGGAAAAATAATGATACCACCGTGACGCAAAACCTCAGCAATATGCCGGATTTGTGCTGGATTGGGATTGTCTTCGTAAAGTTTAATTAGCAATTTGGCAGAATCGTTAGTTAGTTAATTCTTATAATAAAAAGGAGATGTATCCTTTCATTTTTTACGACACAAAAGTACATAAAAAATCCTGTAAAAAGATTTACAGGATTTCTTATATTATCTTAACGAGCCATCATTTTGACAGAATCAAAATGCGTCGATAATAGCTTTGAAATCAGCCACCTTCAATGAAGCTCCACCAATCAAACCACCGTCGATATCTGGTTGAGAGAACAATTCAGCAGCATTTTTAGCGTTACAACTACCACCGTAAAGGATAGAAGTGCCTTCAGCAATGTCTTTTCCGAATTTTTCAGCAATGATAGTACGCATAAATGCCAACATATCCTGAGCTTGTTCTGTAGAAGCAGTAACACCTGTTCCGATAGCCCAGATTGGTTCGTAAGCAATTACGATTTTTTTGAAATCATCAGCGCTTAAGTTGAAAACTGTTTCTTCCAATTGGTTTTTCACGTAAGCATTTTGTGTGTCAGCGTTACGTACTTCCAACGCTTCACCGCAGCAATAGATAGGAGTCAAACCGCTAGCCAATGCCAAAGCAACTTTTTCATTCAAAATAGCACTAGTTTCACCATAATACTCGCGACGTTCAGAGTGTCCAAGAATTACATATTCAGCACCGGTAGATTTAATCATAGAGACACTGATTTCGCCGGTGTAAGCACCCGATTCTTTGTTAGCACAGTTTTGAGCAGCTACACCAATTACCTTAGTATCGATAGCAGCAGCTACACTTGCAAGGTGAATAAACGGAGTTCCGATTACTACATCACAATTTAATTTTGCACCAGCCAACGCTTCGTTCAATTCAGTTGCCAATGCCAACCCTTCCTGCAGGGTTTTGTTCATTTTCCAGTTTCCTGCAACAATGTTTTTTCTCATCTTTTTTATCTTTTATATTTAGTTTGATAATTATTTACTCACTATGTTTGCCTACGGCGTTATTTGCTTCGCGATATTTACTTCGTGTTAGTTACATCGTGTTAGTTACTTCGTGTTAGTTACTTCGTGTTAGTTACATCGTGTTAGTTACTTCGTGTTAGTTATTTCGTGTTAGTTATTTCGTGTTAGTTATTTCGTGTTAGTTACTCACTTCGTTCGTGTTATTTAGTTTCGCGGTATCACTATCAACTGTCAACTATCAACTGCCAACTACTTTACTCCCGACTTATCAAAATCCCGCCAGTTCCACTTACCTTCAACAGTTCCTTTTTTGAGTAATACCAATCCCGGATTGGCTCGTATAACCGTTTTCAGTGTGGTAGGGTCAGTCTTCCAAAAAGGATAAGTAACGCCCGTTTTAGCAACAAACCTTTTCACATCTTCGTCCGACGAAGCCGTCAACGCATAGAATTTAATGCCACTTTTGAGTGCTTTTTGGTAAACTTCCTCGGCCTTTTTTGCACCTTCTACCGAAGCTTCATTAATATCATACATGATCAACAGATAGGTATAACCCGGGCTGGTAAGCACCGATTCGGTAATATCATCAAATTGTGCATTCATTATGCCGAAATCATGAATAGGGGCTTTGTAACCTTTCGAAATAAGTTTGGTTTTTTGATCTACAAAAACCCAGCTGGAATCTCCTTTCGGATAATCTTCCAACGTAAACTCTTTTTGCTCACCGTTTTTTTCGTAAATAAAAGTTGTTGTGTATTCGTCCTTGGGAGCATTATCGGGAATATCCATTGCCTTAGGTATATTTACACCAACTTTATAGGGTAGAAAATCGAACATTGGCAAATGGTGATAGCTATACACCGACAATAAAACTCCGGCAACAATAAATATTAAAATCGCAACATATTGGAGTTTCCGCGAAAGAAATGCATGAAACTTTGACTGATTACTAACCAGCATGATTACAATGCCGAATAATGCAACATTTTTGAAGAATGTAGCCCAATTACTAATTACCCACGCATCACCAAAGCAGCCACAATCAGATACCGGATTTTTGATGGCAATATACAATGTCAGGGGTGTCATCACTAACATGAAAATGAATGCTACAACAGTCGTAAAATTAAAGTGTACTTTAAAAATCAGACATAGCCCGATAAGCAATTCCAACGTAGACTGCGCTATGGCCAGCGGAAAAGCATAATCGGCCATCGACTCAAAAAAGCCACCAAAAGTATGAAGATAATCTTCAATTTTATACGTGGAACCAAGTGGATCAATCGCTTTTACAAACCCTGAAAAAATGAAAACCGCACCGAAAAGGAACGGTGCCAGTTGCAACAGAATTTTCCCAATATTGAGCAGCGTTTGATTTCCTTTAATTTCCTTATTGTTAGATTCCATGATTATATCCTGTAGTGATGTTGTGTGTTTTAAAATTAAAAATTCTATTAGCTATTTAATTCTTCCATTTTAATAAGACCGAAAACAGCATAATTAATCATATCAAAGTAATTGGCATCAATTCCTTCGGATATTAATGTCTTTCCCTGGTTATCTTCAATTTGTTTTGTGCGATAAATCTTCATCAGAATCAAATCCGTATACGATTCCATGCGCATTGTACGCCAGGCTTCGTCGTAATCGTGATTTTTATCCATCATCAATTTCTTGGCTTCCTGCAAGTAGTTGGAATAAAGCTCAACACCTTTATCATAAGTCAAATCGTCTGTTTCTGAACAACCCAATTCCAGTTGAATAAGACCGATAATTCCGTAATTTACAATGGCAATAAGTTCTGAGCGAATGCCTTCATCCACTTTCGAAACTCCTTTTGTTTCGATACTTCTGATACGGTTGGCTTTGATAAAAATTTGGTCAGTAACCGATTGGGGACGCAAAATACGCCACGATGAACCGTAATCTTTCATTTTCTTGGTGAAAATATCGCGGCAAATAGCGGCAACCTGGTCAAATTGCTGGTCGGTGTGGCTCATAATGATAGGTTATTTTTTGGAGCAACAAAGGTACAATTTTTTGTTGAAATCAGCAATCAAAAAATATCATGTCATTTATGAAACTCATTAACAACTATACAATCCTACCTTTATGTAGAAAACGATTAAATAGGTGACACAGAAGTAGCGTTTTGCGATAATAAAAACGGGCATAAAAGCAGTCAATTCGTTGATTATCTACATTCATTCAAATTGGTATGTTTATTGAATACCCGTAATGTAGTTATTTGATATTTCAATTAAAAAAATCTCAAACTATATGGACAAAAAAGATACAGCAGTAAATCCTGTTGGGTTTTACGAATTAGAGAAAGTAAAATTTTTAATAAAAGATGCAGTTGGACTGGATATTGCTTATGCTTATGAAGATCTGGTTTTTGCGGAGCATGGAATTTTAATTTTACAGTTTGTAGACACCGATACAAAATCGTTGAACTGCTGGTTTAACAGAGACTGTATAGAAGGCGACCGACTCTCAATGTTAGAATCGCTCACTAAAACAGCTACTTTAAACAAGATTAAAGTCACTTTCAAAGGCTTTTTTGAAATGATACAGAAAGATGGTAAAGAGCAAATTGACATCAAATTTATTGATTCCAAATAGAGTTGAATTTCAATATCAGATGCTAAATTTCCTATTCTTTTTTTAGTTTAGGAGTACGAATAATTGTGAAAAGTTGCTGCAAAGTTGACTGTTGTAAATATTAATGACGATATTTGTAATATGAACTACAGCAAATTATGATAAAATTCATACAATTAACCGTATTTTTCATCCTCATATCTATCACCTTTACGTGTGCCCAACAGCGGGGTAATGCCTCGTTTTACAGCCATAAACTAAAAGGGCATCATACGTCTGATGGCGGGAAATATTATCCCGACAGCTTAACTTGTGCTCATCGCTCCTACCCTTTTGGAACAATTCTGAAAGTTCGGAATCCCAAAAACGATCGCGAAGTTATTGTAAAAGTCACCGACCGTGGTCCGCATCAAAGACGATTAATGATTGATCTCTCTTACAGCGCAGCATCCGCGCTGGATATTACCCGGGCAGGAATTGCGATGGTTGAAATTACCAGACTCGACTCTATGCCTCAAAAAATTCCAACTTTATTGCCTCTTCCCACACCAAGTCTGGTTATTATGGTTCAAAGGAGCAAGTCCAATTTTAGCAAACTATTATTAAATCGTAATTTGAAAAGCTAAATTGAGCTACAAGAGTCTTAAAGGACTACTCCGAACACTTTTATTTCTTATTAAATCAGAGTATCTTTGCGCACTAAATTGAAAAACAGACATTGAGAATGCTTATTTTTCAATGACTGGTTAGTTTCACAAAGAACAGAAAAACAGCAAATAATTTCAGAAATGGGTTTCGAAAAAGGTATATTCCAGCGGACAGAACTGCTCATTGGAAAAAGCAAAATGGATAATTTGCGCGAGAAGCGTGTTATAATATTTGGAATTGGAGGCGTGGGAAGCTGGTGTGCCGAGAGTTTAGTACGCAGCGGGATAAGTCATTTGACTATTGTTGATTCCGACCGCGTGTGCGTGACCAATATAAACCGGCAACTCATGGCAACAACAAAAACCGTGGGTGAAGTGAAAACCGAAGTGTTGAAAGAACGTTTGCTCGAAATCAACCCAAGTGCAACTATAACTGCTCTGCAAATGATTTACAGCGAAGAAACCCATGACTTTTTTCAGTTGGACACTTTCGACTTTATAATTGATGCTATCGACAGCCTAAAAAATAAAATCTACCTCATACAGCAAGCCACTCAAACCAACGCTGTTTTCTTTTCATCGATGGGGGCTGCATTAAAAATGGACCCTACGCGTATAAAAGTGGCGGACTTTTGGAAGGTAGAAGGTTGTCCGCTGGGTGCGGCTCTACGACAAAGAATACGCAGAAGCGGTGGACTTACTAAAAAATTCATGTGCGTGTACAGCGATGAATTACTCGAAAACAAAGGTGAAAATGCATCCTGTGGAACGGAGAAATGCCTTTGTCCCAAAACAAAAAACGGACCGGGCGATCCCGATTTAGCAAATCATGAATGGTGCAGCCTGAAAGCTAAAATCAATGGTACCACATCGCACATACCGGCAATGTTCGGGCTGACTTTAGCCGGATTGGTAACACAAGCTATTTACAATGAAGTTTAAGCTTATAGAGTGCAAAATTTAAAAAAAACCGGCTGAATCTCCTTACAGAAATTCAGCCGGTTCTTTTTATTATCACATTACCGCATCAACACATTATTTCTCTTTCAACTTCGCAAAATACATACCGAATGAACGGTACAAGAAGTGTGTCCACTTACCAAACGGAACAATGATCAATGCCCATTGAACCAGTATGGTGAAGTGCAGGATATACAACCATTTGTTCGTTTCCAGTATGTTCAGGTCGATAAACAGGCGGGTCATAAAGGCGGTGAGGCCCATCATGAACAACCAGATTACGAAGAACCAATCCGAAGGTTGCGAGTGTTGATTCATGGCCTTTTTCTTTTTCATACGGCTGTTTACAAAGTCCACCGTAACGATAAACACAATGGCGCTCATCAGGTATCCGAAGATGTTTACCGCAAGGTATTGAGTGGAGAACCAATCCATAAACACGGTGGTAAACAGTAGCGACAAGTAGCCAATGACCAATATAAAGTGTTCGAACCAGCGGAAGCGGTTATCATCACAATCCAATGCCCGTTTTTGAACGAACATGGTTACAAAAAACTCACCTATACTGCTTACATATTTCTTGAAAGGCACTTTAGTCCCCGGTTTCACGATGGTGAAATACCACATGCGGATAATGTTCGGCACAAAAATCACCGCCATAATACTGGCAATAGCAATGGCTTCGAACAAATGACCAACATGCATCATGTGTTCCAAATTAAAATCGGTGGAAAAAGCAAACGCCAGCACGCCAACAAAAGTCAGCACAAAAGCGGCAATGCTCAACGGCAGTGATTTATACATTAGTCCCGAAAGACCTGTCCAGTCGTACTTAGCCGTGAGCCACCGGCGAAGCGACATCATCAATTCGCCCGGTTTTGCTTCTTGCGGGCAATAAGTAGAACATTCATCACAATAATAGCATTCCCAGGGTTTTAAAGATTCTTTGATTTCATCTTCTAATCCGAGAGCACTAAGGCGAATCATTTCACGGGGAAATGAATCCTCAGTCGTGGATAACGAACATACCGCTGTGCAGTTTCCGCAGTTGTAACAGGCGTTGAAATTTACAGCGCCATATTTGTTCAGTTCTTTTCCAAATGTAGGATTTATCTTTGCCATTATTTGTTCAATTTATAGGTATAATACTCGTCCATATCATCAATATCACCGATTTTCACAAAACCATATTTAACTAAAGACATTAAATAATAGACCACATCCTCAGAAGGCATTTGAAGTTTATCAGTCATTTGTTTTACCGTTAAGTCTTCTTCAGCCAAAGCTTCCAACATCTGTTTTTTTATTCCGTTGAATACTTTCAGGTTTTCTTTAGCCTGCTCGGATATCCCACCCAACTTTTCACGCAGGTATTTTGCTGTTTTTCCTTTTTCTACTTCCATAATATTATTACACTAAAGCATCAATCATACTCATTATTTCAGCACTCGAACAAGCTATCAGATTTATTGCATCGGGTTCGCAAACCGGAGCGCACATACCGCAACCTTTACAAACCGTATTGTTGATTTCGGCAATAGTCTTAGAACCTTTCTCAACTTTAAGAATCGCGTCGAACGGACAAGCAGCTTCGCAAGCACCACACCATGTACATTTTTCGGGATCAATAGTTGCAACCAATGGATCGGTTTCCAGTTCTCCTTTGCTTAAAATCGAATACGATTTGGTGGCTGCCGAAAGAGCCGAGTTTACAGACTCTGCAATGTTTTTAGTACCCTGACAAGCACCAGCAATGGTAATACCATCGATTACAGTTTCAACAGGACGCAATTTCATGTGAATTTCGTTGTAAAACTTGTCACGTCCTTTTGGAATTTTAAACAAGCTACCCACCGAGTTATCAGCACGAGGAACCATTCCGGTCACTAATACCACCAAGTCAGCTTCCACTTCCATTTCTCTTCCATTGGTCAGAATATCATTGATTTTTACAATGGTTTTCTTTCCTTCGGTAATAACTGTCGGAGGTCCGTCTTCGTACGATTGTAAATAAATATCACCGGAGCGCAACGAATCGGCATAAAGAATTTCCTGCTTTCCGTAAGTCCGCAGTCCACGATTAAAATGATAATTATTAATGTCGCTGAATTTATTTTTAGCTGTTACCGCTGCGTGAATAGTCGAAGTACAACAATTGCGTGAACAGTATGTGTTTCCACCTTCAGGTTGACGACTTCCCACACAATAGATATAGGCAATGTTTTTGATTTCCTTACCTTTATAGATTAATTTATCAAATTGGGTATCGATCAATCTTTTGAATTGAGGCAAAGTTATCACGTTGTCGGAAGTGGCATAGCCAAATTCACCATAAGCCGGTGTGTACGAATCGAATCCAGTTGCCATCAATACCGAGCCAACTGAATATTCCAGTATCTCTTCTTTTTCGGCAAAATTTATGGCCGGGCAAACTTTTTCGCAAGCTCCGCAACGGGTACAGCTTTTGATATCGATAACCGGAGTTTGAGGATATTCGCTTGGATAATTTTTATAAATTGCCTTACGGGTTGTCAGTCTGAAATTGAACTCGTCGGGAACTTCTACCGGACAAACTTCAATTGCTTTTTTCAAATCTTCAGGATGACATGAACCACTGATATAACGGGGTGTTTTCTTTAATTTCAATGTGATATTACCCACACTTCCGCTATTCGAAACCACTTCACAATTGGTCATTATCGTGATATTATCACGCTTAATCAAGTCATTATAAAGACGGCTTATCATTGCTTTTCCAGTTTCATCGGTTGTAGACAATGAATCCCATTGGGCTACACGACCACCTACAAAAGGCTCTTTTTCAATCAAAATAACGTCACAATCTTTGTTTGACAAAGAAAGTGCTGCTTTCATTCCAGCTACTCCTGCACCAATAACCGCTACCGATTTAATAGCTTTCACTTTGTTTGTTTCCAACGCTTCGGCATAACGCGATTTGGCAATGGCAGCTTTCACAAGATGAATCGCTTTTTCGGTTGCACCCATTTTATTGTCGGAATGCGCCCACGAAGCTTGTTCGCGGATATTAGCGTGAACGTATGTATATTTGTTCAAATCAGCCCGTTGCGTTACGTTCCTAAATGTCAACAAATGAAGTTTTGGAGAGCAAGATGCAACTACGACACCGTCCAGGTCATTGGCTTTGATGTCCTCCACCATTTCGCGTTGATTGGAATCGGAACAAGCAAACATAGTTGTTTTAGCTAAAAAAACCATATCCTCGCCTTCCACCGCCTGACGAACTTTTTCTACATCCACATAATCGGAAATATTACCACCACAATGGCAAATATAAACTCCTATTTTTTTCTTTTTCATGCGTGTTGAATTAAGTAACTTATTGCTTCTGATGACGCGGTACCTGCCGACAAAATTGAATCGGGAATATCCATTGGCCCCGTGGCAGTACCTGCAACAAAAACACCTTCGATACTTGTTTTAGCAGGACTGGCAAGCATATCGCTTTGTCCCACAAAACTGAATTGATCTAACTGTAATGTTTCATTTACAAAAAATTTATCAATACCTGTATTTGGCAATACTCCGGTAGAAAGAATAACCATATCGTGTTCGGTTTCTTTCAATTTTCCTTCGTTAATATCTTCATATCTTAGCATCAGATTTCCACCTTCTTTCTCAGAGATTTTCCCTATTTTCCCTTTTACAAAGTTTACGCCCATACCTTTGGCTTGTTGGTAAAACTCTTCAAAACCTTTACCAAACGAACGTATGTTTATATAATAAATAGTCACATCGGCCATTGGCAATGAACCCATTAAAAGTTGAGCTTGCTTGATGGAATACATACAGCAAATTTGCGAACAAATTGGATTGCCAATTGAAGCATCGCGCGATCCAACACAAAGTACGTATGCAATTTTATCGGGCACTTTTCCATCACCGGGACGAAGGATAGTATTAAAAGGACGGGTTGGAGCAAGTTCACGCTCCATTTGCTGAGCGGTAATAACGTTCTTGTATTTTCCGTAACCGTAGCGGGGCATTTTCATTGGATCAAATAAGTTGAAACCGGTAGCTACAACAACAGTTTTCACATGTAACTCCAGCATCTCAGTTTCCATTGTAAAATCAATACAATTTGTTGGGCAAGCACGTTCGCAGGCTCCACACAATGTGCAGTTTTCAATATCAATTGCCGCAGCTTTCGGACTACAAATGCTAAATGCTATAAAAGCCGCCTTGCGACCGATTAAACCAAACTGATATTGGTCACGGACATTTACAGGACATGCTTTTTCGCACAACTGACAGGCTGTACAATCTTCCACATGTACATAACGTGGTTTTTTAGTTACTTTCGCCACAAATTCATTGTCGCTGAGTTTGCGGATATCACTCACTTCACTTCCTGTGAAAATAGTAATATTCGGATGGCGTGATATTTCAGATACTTTGGGTGTGGTAATACAAGCAGCACAATCAAGCGTTGGAAAAACCTTACTCAACATAATCATTTTTCCACCAACAGATAATTCCTTATCCACTAATAATACTTTGTAACCTGTATTGGCTAAATTCAACGCAGCTTCACCACCGGCAATACCTGCTCCAATGACCAATGCATCGTAAGTTATATTCTTTATCGGGTTTTCCATCAAGCATGTAATGTTTTTAATAAGTACTCGTTAAAACCACGCATTTGCTTCACAAACGATTCACTACAAACCGAACAAATAGCAGCCATACGAAGACGAGCCGGCTCAATACCGTTTTCTTTCATCAAATTGTGTGTCTTTCCAACCAGATGACCGGTTTTTTCAGTACACGACTCCCCATAAACACAATCGCTTCCATCGGCAGCTATAAAAACTCCGTCGAATCCTTTCTCGTAAGCATATAAAATCCAGCTTGGTTTTATACCACTCGAGCAAGGTATGGAAATCGTGTAAACTGTAGGTGGATAATGCAACTTTAACAATCCTGCCATATCAATGGCAGGATCGGAAATTTTCTCAGTAGAAAACACAAGTATTTTCGCACTTTTTTTATTCAATTCTCCCATAATGGTCGATTATTTTTTCTTCATATAAACTTTGAAGTAGCCATTTTCTTCAATGAAACCCATGTACTCATGACCTTGTTTGCCACACCATTTTGGGATATCTTGTTTTGTACCTTCGTCAGATGACAAAATTTCCATTACATCGTCTGCTTTAATTGTTCCAATGGCTTTTTTTGCTTCCAAAAGCGGTCCCGGACAAGCTGTTCCACGTGCATCTACTGATTTTGCTACTGCTACTGATTTTAATTCTTCTGCTGTCATAATAATAAGTTATTTGTTGATTTGTATATTAGCTAAATTGGTTGTCAAGAGTCTTTTGTCTTGATTCTTGGTTCTAAAGTCTAGATAAATAATTGTATTGAACTTTCGCTGGCATCGGCAATAAAAGTAGCTGCGCCACCGTAACTTAATTGGGGATAATCAATAAATTCTTCTTTCTTGAATCCCATTAAACCCATCGACATTTCACAAATAACGATTTCAATACCTAATTCTCCAGCCTCCTTAAACATCGTTTCAAGCGACATTACATTCTGCTTTTTCATTAAGAATTTGATCATTTTTGGCCCAATACCACACATGTTCATGTTAGATAAAGAGAGTTTGTCTTTTCCGTTGGGTAACATCATTCCAAACATTTTTGAAATAAAATCTTTCCCTTTTGGAGACTTTTTGGGATCACGAAGTGCAGAGAGCGACCAAAACGAGAAAAAGAGTTTCACTTGCGTATCCATAGCTGCTGCGGCAATTGAGATTACCATTGCTGCTAATATTTTATCCATATCGCCAGAAACTACAGCAATTGACAACTGATCCTGACGTGAATTCTCAAGTTTTTCAATTTTCCCTTTCAGCCCATCAATTTGAGCCTGTAACTGGTCGATAGTTACATCGTTTGATTTTTCCATTTTATTTTATATTGTTTTTATTTTAATCAATATGTCAATGCCGACGTTGCAGATAAAACTTCTTCAGCCACAGTTCCAGCTGCAACAATTTGTGATCCCTCAATTAAATCTTCGGGCTGTATAGCTCTTTCTTTTATACAAGGCGAACAGATAAATAATTTTCCGCCGAACTCCATAAAAGTATCCATCAATTTCTTTAACGGCATAAAACCCTGTGCATTTACGTTTTCGGCCATTCCTTTTTTAGCAAGTAAAACGGCAGAAGCCTGTAAAATAATAACCACTTGAGCATCCAATGTTTGTGCTGCAGTTGCAACTACAAAAGGTAGCGTTGCTTTTTCAATATTATCGGGACCTGTGGTACTGATAATTACAAGTTTTTCAGTTGTTGCCATAATATAATTATTTAAATGAATTAATTAAAGAATTATTTCTGCAAATGTATTAAAGAAAAATTTATTTATTCAACTATCAGCCGTGTATGTCCATACAATATTTTGTGATATGCATCACATTGATTATATTTGCATCATGGAAAACGAATGTAGAAACTGTCCCTTCAATTCAAAAGCAACATCTACTTTAAAAGATTGTAGTTTTGATAAGCTTAATGCCAATCATGCGGTAGTGGGTTTTGCAAAGGGAAATACGATTATTAAGCAAGGTAATTTCTCAACTAACGTGGCTTTTCTCAGAACCGGATTAGCTAAAATACACATTACAGGTCCGTATCATGAGCAAATTGTAAAACTGGTAAAAGCACCAACTTACCTCGGATTACCTACAACTTTTGGCGATAAGATCAATCAATATTCTGTTACAGCTGTATCTCGAGATGTTGAAGTTTGCTTTATAGATGTAAATATATTTCGAAATATCTTGAAGGAAAACGAGACATTTTCATACGAAATCATATTAGAATTATGCAAAAATGAATTAGAATCATTTCATCGCTGTGCCAATAGAACCCAGAAACTAATTCGAGGAAATATGGCTGATGCACTTCTTGAATTTTCGGATAAAATTTTCTTATCGGATACTTTTATGCTACCACTTTCGCAAGCAGAATTAGCCAATTTAGTAGATACAAGCCGTGAAAGTGTTAGCAGGGTTTTGACCGAATTTGACAAGGATGAAATCATTAAGGTTACTGGCAAACAAATTCAAATTCTGAATAAAAAATCATTAGTATTAATTAGTCAGAATGGATAAATAACAGAAGCAATTTTCAGATCCAATTCTCAGATAATTTATATTTGAATTAAAATACTTGTGTGCCGAATAATTGATTTTATTCGGCACACTTGCATTTTAGAGTAGATTATGTTCTAATCAAGAAATTAATCCAAACAGTGATCAACTATAACAGGAATCTACAAATAAATAATTAATGTAATAGCTATTAAATTATCTACGTATTAATTATGAAAACGTCAAATCTAAAAAAACCGTCTATTATTCTTGTTGATGATCATTTAGTTTTCCGACAAGGACTAAAATCTTTAATCACTTCCGAAAATATTGGAACCGTGATTGGAGAAGTCTCTGATGGGCATGAATTTATTAAATTGCTCTCAGGTCCCTATCCCGATTTGGCGATTATAGATTTTGATATGCCAGATATGAATGGCTTGGAAACAATTCAAAGAGCGTTGGAATTGATACCTAACTTAAAAATAATAGTATTCTCCATGTATGGCGATGAAGAATACTAGAATAAAATGATTGAGTTGGGCGTAAAGGGATTCATTTAAAAATCAAGCAGTATAACCGAAGTAGAAACAGCAATAATTGATGTAATTTCAGGGGAAGCATATTTTTCAAATATACTTCCTAAAACAACAATCAATAAATTAAGTCAAAAAAGAATGCCTGAACATAGCGAAAAGCCAAATACGCCTATACCCTGGTTGTGATTATTCTGTTTAATATTTAAATTTCGCTATTTAGTTAACAACTGGTTGGCGAATTTATTTTAACACTATTACACGACAAATCCCTTATCTCTCCTGCTAAGTTTACAATCAGAGCAAACACTTTGAACTGATGCAATGCGATTAATATCTTCCCTTAAAGTATTTGTCCTAAGTTCAAATAAAAATAATTTGCTTGTAAATAAGAAACTGAAAAAATGGTTGTAAATATTTGATCGTTCGAAATAAACACAAACTAAGCCTTGATAATAAAATTATCATTCTTTACTGAAGAAAGAAAAGAAAACATTTATAAAATAAAAAAAGAGGGAATACCTACTAGTATTCCCTCTCCCATTCATCTATAATGTCAATATAAAATTAAATTACAAGTGATGTAATATAATTTCAATTAATTATTTGTAAGCATCATTTTGATCGCATAATTTGTTTTTCAACAATTCATCTGTTGGAATTGGCATGTCCATCTTTGCAGGAACATAATCAAAACTACGATATGTATGATATGAATTTGCTACTAAAGGGTCTGTATTTGGATAGCCTACCCCTTTTGGATAATCGTGTGTAATGTGATCTTCCATAAATCCAGATCGTATTAAATCTTGAGCTAGACACCATTCTGCATTAAATTCCTTACGACGCTCCATACCTAAAGCTACTAACCATACTGGAGAAGTAAAACCTTTATCAGCTTTTACCTGAGTATAATAAGTCTGTGCATCTGGAACAGTTACTGCTGTTTCAGTAAATGGAATAGGATATGAATTAATCGCTGGAGCCTTATAATACGCAGCTATTTGTTGATAGTAAGGAAGATATGTTGCAGTTAACGCTGCTTTCTTTCCAACCTCTAAATTACCGAACCCACGGTCACGAATTTGCTTAATTATACCCCAGGCTGTAGCGTCATTACCACCATTCAAATTGAATAGACACTCAGCGTAATCAAATAAAACATTAGAATAACGTTTATAATAAATTTGTTGAGGTCCCCACATTGCAGACCAGTCTGTACGACAAGAACGCCAATACTTCAAACTCCAGATTGCAGGTGCAGGTTCTCCACCATTCATATAATGATAATGTGTTGTTAAACCATCAGATGTTCCGAGTGCTTGTTGTAAATAGGGATTATAACCATAGTTTGTAGTAGATTTCCAATTTGGATCAATACCAACTACATCGCCCGTCACGCCAGACGCATCTCTACGTTTATCACCTTGTTCATAAGAGCTCCACCACTCCCAAGAGAGGTACAATGAACCCCAACCACCTGTTGAAGGACAAGCTGTAAAATAGGTTACCCAATCGTGAGCATCAGTTAAATTATTCCAACTATTCCATTGTGAACCTGCGTCAAGAACTTCTTCCCAAATACATTCTTTAGTCCAAACTGCTCCTGGATCCCACAAAGTGGTGAAAGAAGGATTTAATTCGTATTTGCCGCTTTGTATAACTTGCAATAAAGCTGCAGCTGCTAATGTGTAATTCGCTTGAGCCTGATCAGGAACACGATATGCTTTCCACATATAAGCTTCCCCAAGATATGAAAGAGCAAAACCTTTAGTACAACGTCCATACTGTCCATTCAATGGATCCCAGTCAAGTTCAGGAACTGCTGCAACTAAATCAGCAATAATAAAATCCCACATCTCAGTGAAATTTGCTGCGCGAGCTTTTTGAGGAGTATTAATATAATTCTCACCAGTTGCCAACATAGGTACACGAGCGAAATTCTTTGCAAGCCACATATAGAAGAATGCACGAACACATCTTGCCTGACCGTCAAGTGATGTTTTTAAAGCAGGAGTAATATTCGTTGCAGATTGAAGTCCAGCAAGGAAATCATTACAGCGTGAAATTGCCTTATAGCTATGTGTCCAACCTTGTGCTAATTCAGGGCTACCTGGATTCCAATTTTGAGTGTTCCAGTCTTTATCCCATCCTGTAGCCTGAGTATCCATGGTAGGGTGACTACCTAAAAACAAATTTGGTTTGAAACCCCAGTCTCCGTCAGTTTCAGCATTCGGAAGCATCATATCGTAACAGCCAACAAGTCCTGCCTGAGCATCTTTATCTGTTTTAAACATTTGATCGGCAGCTAAAATGGAATAGTGAGCTACTGACAAATAATCGTTGTTGTTGCAGGAGGTTATTCCCAACAGGAATAACACACTAGTAACTGAAAAAATTATTTTCATTTTGTTTTTCATAATATTAATATATTTATATGGAACAATTATAATTGTATATTCAAACCTAAAGTATAAATACGTGGGTTAGGATAACGACCTGTATCCAAACCAGTATAGAGCACACTTCCTTGTCCAACTTCAGGATCACCATATTTGTTGTAACTTGAAATACAGAATAAGTTTTGAACAGCTAAGCTAATACGAGCGCTTTCAATATGTAATGGCTTCATCAGTTTTCTGTCAAAATTATAACCAACTTGAACATTATTGATTTTCAAAAAATCACCGTTTTTAACCCACGCTGAAGAGCCACGCATGTTTTGATTATAATCCATGATTGACAACTTAGAAAGTGTATTACTATGATTTGTAGGAGTCCAAGCTTCTTGAGCAGCAGATTTCAAGATGTTAGGAATAGTACCATTATCTGTTCCGTAAATATTAGATAATGTCATTGCTGAGTAAGAATAAATCTGTTGACCAAGTACGCCATATGTGTAAACTGAAAAGTCCCAATTTTTATATGAAGCGTTCAATGTCAAACCATAGTTTAACTTAGGAAATCCATTTCCTAAAATTGTCATATCTTTTTGATCAATGAAGCCATCACCATTAATGTCTTTATACTTAAAATCACCAGGACCAGTATTAGCCATTTGATATTGAGAGTGACCCTTAGCTACAGCGGCAGCATTGGCAGCATTAACTTCAGCTTGAGTTTGGAATACACCTTCTACTTGGTAACCATAGAAAGAACCAACGGCATATCCTTCACGACAAATTGAGTGACCATCCCAGTGAACACCGGCAGTAGCTGCAACAGCTCCAACGTTAGAACCATCATTAGTAGTTGATCCATTAACACTTAATAAATCGGCACCCATTTTTATTATTTTATTTTCCAGGGTTGAACCAGTCAAAGTGGCACCAATATTCCAATCTTTATTAATTTGTTTCTTATAATTCACACTCAGTTCTAAACCTTTATTTTGAATTGAACCATAGTTAGTATAAACACTGGTATAACCGGCTGAAGGGCGAATTGACTGGTCTAACAACAAATCTTTGGAAGTACGAATAAAATAATCCGCAGTAATATTTAAACTATTATTAAACAAGCCCAAATCAACACCGATGTTGCTCTGTTCATTGGTTTCCCATTTCAAGTTAGTATCTACTAACGTGTTAGCATAACCATTTCCAGTAATAGCTGTTGAGCCTAAACCTGATACTCCATTTTGTGCATAATAATAATATGCAATTGTATTTGAAGTCAATGCTGCAACGGCTTTGTCAGTTGCACCTCCTGAGTTACCAGTCTGTCCCCAACCTAAACGAAGTTTTAAATTACTGATAGTAGGAACGGCTTTTAAGAAATCTTCTTCAGAAATACGCCATGCTGCAGCAGCTGATGGGAAAGTACCCCATCTATTACCAGCACCAAAGTTAGAAGAACCATCACGACGTACTGTTCCTGTTAAAATATAGCGATCCATTAAACTGTACATTGCGCGACCATAGTAAGATATTCCACGACTTTGCAAGTTATAAGCACCACTACCAGTTCTTGTAGTAATATCGCTAGTCAAACTAATATCGCGAATGTTACTTCCAGGAAAATCTTTAGCATCAGCTGAAGCCCAGTCTCCAAAACTATTGCTTACAGTATTACCTGCCATCAAAGTCAAATTATGTATATCATTCTTCCAATTGTAAGTCAAATAACTTTCAATTGCAACATTGTTATTTTGAGAACCGCTAATAGTTAATTCATATCGTGCATCATAGCCTGCTAATGCAACCGGTGTTATTCCGTCTGACATATAACGTTGTTTGTTACCCCAAAAATTTTGATAGTCGGTAGAGCTATAGTTATAAGAACCTATTGTTTTAAAATTCAATCCTTTAAACAATTTAATATTGGCATAAGCACTAACAAGAACTTGGTTGTTTTTATTTAACCCATTATTTTCCATCTGTGTAGCGACCAAATTATCACTTGTACCACCATCGTATGCGCCTATTGAACTTTGCATTGAAGTACCATATGTTCCATTTGCATTTCTAACATTATTACCCACATAAACACCACCAGGTGTTACATAATCCATTGTAGGGCACATGAAAGCAAAATCACGAAGAGAAGATAAGTTACCATTATTCCCAAAAGCCGCATTACTACCATGTGATTCTGAGTGAACAAAACTAATGTCACCACCAACTTCAAGGAAATTAGCAACTTTGGTAACTACATTGGCACGAGCTGTCAAACGATTGTAATTTGTATTTATTACAAGACCATCATTGTTTAAATAACTTGCGGAGAAACTAGATTGAGTATTTTCAGAACCTCCTGAAGCAGAAAGGAAGTATTGTTGCTTAAGGGAAGGGTGTGTCATTTCTTTTTGCCAATCAATACTATTTCTTTTTCCGTCGTATGTAGTAGAGAAAATTTGATTTGCTAAATTTGCACCATCGTTTGCACGTCCTGCACGTACATTTGCTGCAAACTGATCTGCATTACCAACATCCAATGTTGAAGCTAGTGTTTGGATACCAAAGTCTGCTGAAAATGTAACATGTGTTGAACCAGATTTACCATGTTTAGTAACAATCATAATAACACCATTAGCACCTGCAGAACCATATATAGCAGTAGCAGAGGCATCTTTCAATACTTCAATACTTTCTATATCACTTGGAGCAAGGAAATTGGCATTTGTGCCTACCTGTACACCATCCACTACATATAGCGGAAGTGCGCTACCGTTGATAGTTGCAACACCACGTATACGAATAGCTGCATTTGCATCTGGGGCACCATCCTGTGATGTAACCATTACACCTGCAGCTGCTCCTTTTAATCCTTCTAAAATATTCGTAGGACTTTTTTTCATCATTTGTTCTGCATCAACTGAAGCAACAGAGCCAGATATGTCCGACTTTTTTATTGATCCATAACCTACTGCAACAACTTCGTCCAACATTTTTGAGTCAGAAACCAAAGCAACGTTAATAACACTAGATTTTACAGCAACTTGTTGTTTCTCCATACCAATGTATGAAAAAATAATTGTAGAACCTTTTGGAGCATTCAAATTGTACTTCCCGTTCACGTCCGTGATAGTGCCACTAGTTGTTCCTTTTAACATAACGGAAACTCCAATCATAGGATTTCCATCGGCAGCATCGGTAACAACTCCTGAAACCGAAAGATTTTGTCCAACCATTGTTGAACTAAACATAATCATTAATAAAAATAAAAAACTCGTCAACAATTGTTTCCTTTTATCATTTGTGCGGAAACGGACTGATTCATGATTTTCTTTCATTGTATTATTATTAAACTGGTTAAATTACTTTACACACCATTGCTAAGTAAAATGGTGGATTTATTATTTAAATAAAATATTAAATTAATGTGTAAGTCAAATTAAAACAATTAACTTACATTAATTAACTACTTAGAAAATTTAAATCAACTATCTACTATATATTTAATCATTTGTTTGGATTTTTTAAATTAACACTATATTATTACTCTATATTATTTTATGCAAATTAGCTCTATTACTAGTAATTAATTGGTTATTCTTTATAGGCTCACCTAATATAAAAACAATTAACACATTATAACACACACAAATTATAAATTTCCATAATCTACTCATTTACAATTAGATAAGAAGGTATTAACTCATCAGATACACTACATCATTAAAAATAAAATTTTCAAAAAATAGATATCCCATTTCTAAATATAGATATTTTGCACAAATATAGATATTTTTTTCATTCCAAAGATAAAATCCTCTTTATTTAGCAGACATTAACACCCTAAAAAGGAAAACTTCCTATTGACAAAGTAAATTCAGTTGAGATTCAAAAACGGTTCCAATCTTACAAATAAAAAAAACAGAATCTGTTTTTATAATTCGTCAAGTCAAAACTTCAAATTTCGAAACTACATTGTTATAATTACATTTTCACATCCTGTATAACTCACAAATTCCGGTGCATATTGGCATTGAACTGACGCAATTCCACTGGTAAATTCGCCGCTATTGTTTGCCCAAAGTTCATATTCGAAAACATAGGTGCCTTTTGGCAAATTGGAAAAGAAAAATTGAGTTGAAGCATCCTTGGTTGTTTGATAATAACAAACACCTTCTTTCCTTTCGCAGCCGGAAAGCTGATTGACAGGTTCAAAACAGGAAGCACGCAAATCTTTCAATGCCACAAATTCAAGATTACGATCGGTTGTGATTACTAAGCGTGTAATGACTTTATCACCCTTTTTTATTTCAGTTTGCTCTATTGGCACTAATGTTTTTCCTGAAGTTGTCATTTTTTCAACAAACAACTTTTTAGTAATTTTCATTGGCCCACTCTGACTTTCAATTTTATCCAAATCCTGATAATACTGCCAATACATTGCTCCCCATCCAATTCCTGAATTTCCTTTCCTGACCGTCACTTTTCCGGTCTCAGGCGTGATTTCATTTACCGGAATTGTTTCTTTAAAATACCCAGTTCCTGCTTCTATACTTGCCGGTTTTAAAATCGTATTTCCTGTCTGTATTTCCACGCTCCCTTCGTTTGCCAACCAATCATTACCATTGCAGAACAGGGCATAAATGGCATTGACTGTTGCCATAGGGGAATTCCAACGTTGAGTTTGTTTTTGTTTAAGCATCCATATTTTCATTTCCTCAACATCGTTCGAATTTTTGTTTATTTCCGAAAAAGCCTCTATAATGGCAGCCTGCACATCAACAGGCTGTTCATTCCAGAAATATCCCGGTGTATTTTTTGCCCAATACATTCCTAATTCATCTGTTTTCAAAGCATTCTCTTTCAAAGACTTCAAAATTTTAGTTGCAATATCGGTTTTGCCGTTTCGCTGAGCCACAATAGCCATCATAGCTTTGCCAAATAATGTCAACTCTGTCCAGTATTTTTCGGATTGGGATGTGTAAAATTTCACGGCTTCCAAAGCTGATTTATCAACAGGAAATGCCTGAAATTCGGAACGGGTATGCAAATAGAATAGTTGTATGTTGCCAACACACATTTCTTTTTCATAGTTTTTATTGTTCTTTTTCAGATTATCAAAATCTCGTTCTATTTCCAAATCAAGGTAATGCAAGGCTGATTTCAGTGTTGACTGTTGACTGTTGTCTGTTGACAAACCTGTCATCATATTTAACCGGCCTAAATTCAAGAGAATTTCCTGCGTTATATAACGACTTTCTGTCATTCCTTTGAACCAGGGAAATCCACCTGAAGGCAACTGCAACGAAATCAATTTATCAAGGTACTGTTGTGCCTGATTTTTCTGCATGTTCAAGTCGAACAATAAAGCAATTTGACGTTTTTGATCGGTCTCATTTTTAGCAGCCATCACCCAGGGAGTTTCTTCGAGCAACATATTTTTCAACTCAGTATTTTTCTCCAGATTTGAAATCAAAGCTTCCCTGCTCCCACCTGTGTTTTTCCAACGATCGAAAGTGGCAGCAATTTTAGGATTGGAATTGGCAATAAAGGCAGCCAGCGTGTTAGCATAATAAGCTGTGAAATAGTCCAATGTATTGTCATTCTCAGGTGTTGAAATTGTGGGTAAAGCTTGGACTGCATACCAGGCAGGATTGGATGAAAATTCCACTGTAAGATTTTTCGTATCCATTTTTGATTCATTTTTCAATAAACTTTCGAAATTGAATGTGCGAGCCTGATTACCACGAACTGTGAGTGGCATACTTTCAGTTACCAAAACTTTATCTGGCAAAACGGGTAAGTATTTTTGTTCTCCATCGCTAAAGTTACCGGCATGCGCCACTACTTTGCAGGTTACCAATTCGTAAGGCGAGAATTCGCTTAGTTCCCACTCTACAGCTTTTGTTTGGTTGGCAGCTAATATCACTTTTCTCGGTGCGGCATCTTTTATCGTAATCGATTTCTCAGTTTCAGGATCAATCATTTCAAACTGTACGGATGCCGAAAGTGTAGAATCAGTAAGATTAGTTACATTGGCACTAAGCACCAGTTTATCAGAGCGGCGAACGAAACGCGGCAAGTTCATTTGCACCATCAAATCCTTTTGCGTCACAACCTGTGCTTCTCCCTTTCCGAAATACAAATCCTGAGTATGTGCTAGCATCTTTACATTCCAACGAGTCAGACTTTCGGGAGTAGTAAAAGTAAACTTCACATTTCCTGCAGAATCGGTTCGTAACTGAGGATAGAAGAATGCTGTTTCGTTGAAGTTGGTTCGGATTTGAATGGGAGTTTGTTGTGTATTATTGCCCGTTTCATCAATCCTTTTTGATACCACAGAACCGGTCAAACTTGATTTTTTTTGTGTTCCATAACCGACAACGACAACTTCTTTTAATCCATCCTCTTCGGAATTTAAGGAGTTCATACTAATTCCGGCAACACGCCCCCTAAGCATTCTTTGAAGTCCACCACTTGAAACATTCAATCCAAACCAATTCAATCGGTCAAAATCAAACTCTTTTACTTCCTTAATCGGAATTCGAAAGGAAGCATAGCCAGAACCATACCTTTTTCCGTTTGAAGTCCATTGCGGAGAATACATGACTGACTCCTGATAAGTCGGATAAAAATACCAATTGTGCAAACGCAGCGCATCCAACGAAGCATCATACATATCAACCAATAATTCAGCATTTTTTTTATTTTTAGCGCATTCTGGTATAGTTACAGTCCATTCGGCTTTTTCGCCCGGAAGTAATTTATTTCTGAACACACTCAATGTCGGGGTCAGTTTCTTTTCAGGTACCTTACGGGTTAATTGAATAGATTTAGCAAAAAGCTGTTCATCTTTCATAAACGTGAACATCACCGTTACACCCGCGCCATAACTTTCTTTAAACGGAATATCGAAAGTCTTTATGTCATTTGAAAATGGTATCCAACGGCTTTCTAACACTGTATTTCCATTCATTATTTCGTACAATACCATTGAATTTTCGGTAGATGTCCCGAACTGAATTCGTGCTGATTCTCCAACTGTACATTCTGTTTTAGGAGTCAACAGCCATACATAAGTTTTTATAGGCGGACGTTTATCTTCGGTACCATAAAGTATAAACGACTTTTCCAGTTTTATTTCTCTGCCATGGGCATCGGTTGTCTTGAATTGAATTTTATAACGACCAGAAGCTAAATTACTTAAATCTAATTTCAATATTTTATTGTCTGTATCAAAAGTTCCATTCAAAACTTTATTAACAACGTTCAAGTCTGACATCATATCTTCTTTATTTTCGATATCAGCAATATCAGCCGTATTATCTTCGACATACTCATTTGTTTCACTTAACCGATAAATCACATAGTTGAGTGTAGAACGGACTTTTTCACCGTTTAAAGTTTCAGTCCGAACATCAATATTAAATGATTGCTTCTTATCTGTTTTATTGCCGACATTTGCCAAAATAAACAAAGACTTGTCACCCACTGAAAGCGATTGTTCCCCCTTTTGGGTTTCTCCTTTCAGATCGGTTACTTCAGCATAAACAGTATACGTGTAAAATTGTCCTTGAACCGATGCTTCTTCATCGTTTAATTTTTCAGGAACAAACAAGACTTCAAATGTTCCATCAGATTTCGATACTGTTGTACCGTTTGAAATTTCTTTATCCGGTTCACTAAACCACCAACAATATCTGTGTACGCGTCGAACAACACGGTATTTTACATTGGCATCAGCAACATTATAACCTGCATAGGCCTTTACATTGCCAGAAATTTTCACGGAATCTCCGAATTGGATTTCCTTTTTGGGCTTATTAATCAAGACTTCAAAAGTCGGGCGTTTGTATTCTTCCACCCAGATAGTTTCAGAAGAATTACCCGATTGAATGCGATAAGCACCATTTAGTCCTCCTTCGGGCAACACAAATTCGCCTGCAAACGATCCAAAATCATTTGTCTTGAGCTTTTTGCTTGAAACTTGTTGGTTATTTACATCGAATAAAGTCACTTCATATTCTATTCCTTTATCAACCGTTTGTTGTTTGGTTTTATTAGAATAATATGCTATTCCTTTGAAATAAATTGTTTGCCCGGGACGATACAAAGAACGATCTGTGAACAAGTTTAATCTTGCGTTTTCATTTACCTGAATGCTTTGTTGATTGAAGTATGAATACGATTCTGTTGAAAAATACCGGTCTTTCCCTTTCGAAAAGAAAAAGACATTATTTGAATTATCGTTAGAGAATGGATATTGACACAACCCGTTTTTATCGGTTCTCAATTTTTTTAACAACTCAATTTTATAACCATTCTTAGCCCATTTATTAGTGTAAAGAGCTACGCCTACTTCCTTTTGAGGTTGCCCGCTTTGCCTGTCCAACACATATAAACTACCTATGTTTGCTTCGATAGTCCTGTTCATGTAAGCCAAATCGGTCACCGTAAATGCGCCCACAGCACGTTCGGATTCTGTTGAATCATTTTTCTCGTGCAAACTAAACTCATAAATGCCATAATCGCCTGTCTTAATTTCGACTTCGGTCTTCTCGTTTCCAAAATTAGAATTTGATTTGACTTCAATATCACGAGTCGCCAACAACGTACGGTTTGAATAAGTTACTTTTTGATTGCGGTTATTTTGTTTAAACGTATAATACTGTTCCGCAGTGGTATTAACCCGATAAACCTGCAACTGCAACATGCGGACATTTGAGCTTTGAACAGTCACTTTCAACGAAGTGGCAGGTTTCAGCACTTCAGTATAACTGATATTGATGCTCTTTTGAGTAATTTGCAGTTGGATATTCTTCAGAATATTTATCCGTCTATAGTTGGGGAAACGCTTTATTCCTTCAGCACAAATATCATAAGCTATCTTGTTGTTATTTTTAATCTCGGCATGGTTTAAATAATAACCCACCTTTTCGGCCAACACTTCCACCACGGCTTCATTGTCGGGGAATTGCGTTTCCTGACGGTTCAATGCAGCGTAATAAAGCGAATCCGGATTGCTAATTTCAGTATGTCCCTTTATATATTTCAACCTTTGCATATCGGTGTAAAGCAATGCGGGAATGCTGTTTGAATTCCGGCGAAATGCAAGTAATTGCTGGTAGGTTTCAAGCACCTTATTTTCGACAGAAAATTTAAATGAGGAATCAAGCGGAAGCGTTGAGAAAGAAGCAACATCACCAAACAATCTAGGATCTTTCATTGGATTTTTGACTGAAGTAGCTTGTGAAATTTGTTCTAGGATTTGAATTTTCCTATTTCCCAAAAAATCAAACAAGGTCGGTTGCAAGCTCCGGCTATCCTCGCCTTTTTCGAGTAAAGAAGCAAATTTCAGTGCATCCGTTTTTTGCAATACCGCCGGATTTTCCGTGGAAGCTGCCAGATGTTTGCTTATCTTATCGAAGTAAATATTCCGGGTCCATTCCTTCATATCATCAGGTACAACGCCAACCACTTCGGTACGTTTGTTGATTGTCCACTGATCCCGTTGGTAGTATTGGGCATACAGGTCGGCGGTCATCGAGTGCAGCAAAGCCCGTTCGGTCGGATCGGTACATTTGTCGGTAAAATCTTCAAAATTCTTTATCAACGCAGGTGCTTCATCCGGATTTTTATCCAATGTAAAGCGCATCTTATAAACCATAGCTTTGATTACCTCAACAGAATTTCTTTCCCGTTGTGCCTGATCAAGTATGCTTTCCACTTCTTTCAAAGCCGATTCAGGCAACTGCTTATCTATTAATTCCTTTACGGTTTTCCAACGTTTTTCAATAGGAGTAGTTGTCTTTTGAGCTGCTAAGAATGCAGTTAAAAATAATGTGGCAAGGAGGATAAATGCTAAACCGTTTTTCATATTCTAGTGCTTAAATATTATGAGCAAATATATAACAATTCTAAGAAACATCGATATTTCCCGGTTGATATTACTAAATCCCACTTTTCTACTGAAGTTTAAAGAACATAACTTTTTCTTACCTTTGCAAAAAAGAAAATCATAACAGAATACATTCAACATAAACTTGACTTCCAACAAAGATATATTCAGAGTAACCTATCCAATATTTCTGACTTTACTTGCTCAGAATATTATTAACGTCACCAATACGGCTTTCCTGGGTCGTGTGGGCGAAGTGGAATTAGGCGCTTCGGCCATTGGTGGAGTATTTTACTTTGCCATATTTATGATTGGATTCGGATTTAGTCAGGGTGCTCAAATTTTGATAGGCAGACGAAACGGAGAGAAAAATTACGCCCAAATAGGACCAATATTCAATAACAGTTTGCTCTTTAATTTCATTCTGGGGGCTATTATTTTTGGACTTTCAGTGAAAGGTGTTCCGCATATTATGAAGTTACTTGTAAGTTCAGAAAGGGTTTACAAAGCTTCAATCGAATATATGAACTGGCGTATTTACGGGTTCTTATTTTCATTTCTTAATGTAATTTTCCGAAGTTTCTACGTCGGCATCACTCAAACCCGCATCCTGACCACATCTGCAATTCTTACCGCCATCACAAATATCATTTTCGATTATGCTTTGATTTTCGGGCATTTTGGTTTTCCGCAAATGGGCATTGAAGGAGCCGGAATTTCATCAGTTATTGCCGAAGCTGTAACCTTAGCTTATTTGTTATTGCACACAGTTTACAAAACCGACACAAGACTTTATGGACTTTTCGAATTTAAAAAAGTAGAACTAAAAACAATTTTATCTATACTGAATCTATCCATATTCATAATGTTTCAGTATTTTATATCCATTTCCACCTGGTTTATGTTCTTTATATTTATTGAACGAATGGGCGAACAACCGCTTGCAGTCAGCAATATCGGACGAAGCATGTATATTCTGCTTATGATTCCCGGGTCTGCACTTTCTACCACGGTAAACACGCTGGTAAGCAACCTTATTGGTGCAGGCCGGAAAGAGGAAGTTATACCGTTTATAAAACGAATTGCCGGCATTTCATTATTAATTGTGGTTCCAATGATTGTTGTTACTTTTGCTTTTCCGACAACATTCGCACGTATATATACCGACGATGTAACTCTGATTGCAGCCTGTATCCCGGTAATGCGGGTTGTTTCGGTAGCCATTCTTTTTTGTGCCTTTGGCGGCATTGTTTTCAGTGGAGTTTCGGGCACCGGGAATACGCGTACCGCCTTTGCCATAGAGTTCCTGACACTTTTTTTCTACCTCAGTTACGTTTACTATACTACCATTATTCATCCACATCCGGTAGCAATAGTATGGATGTCCGAATTTGTTTATTGGAGCATAATTGGCAGTTTAGGATATTGGTATTTACTGAAAGGAAACTGGAGAAAGAAGGAAATTTAATGTAAAGCCGGGATAATTTTTTGAATGAGAAATTCATACTAAAATTCATAATCATCCTTTAGTTCATATAGATGATTACAACTTTATTGGTGAAGGCATAATTTTTCATACTTTTGTATTTTTAGTTTTTATCAAACTCAATCAGTTTATTTCCCAAATCATCACTTCATCACATTAACCTATTATCACATCAATATCATGGCCAAAACCAAATCAGTTTATGTTTGTCAAAATTGTGGCGTCGATTCACCCAAGTGGATTGGCAAATGTCCTTCGTGTGGCGAATGGAACTCCTACGTGGAGGAAATTATCAGCAAAGAAAGCGGTGCCCCAAAGATTCAAATGGCCGGCGTGGAACTTGTCAAACAAAAACCGATATTGATTTCGGAAGTGGAAACTTCGGAAGAAAGCCGGTACGACACCAGCAGCAATGAGCTGAACCGGGTGTTAGGTGGTGGATTGGTTCCCGGTTCGTTGGTGCTTATTGGCGGCGAACCCGGCATAGGCAAATCCACATTGGTGTTGCAGGTGGTACTGAATCTGAAAGGAAAACGCACACTTTATATATCGGGCGAAGAAAGTGTAAAACAACTGAAGCTCCGTGCCGAGCGACTAAAATTTAAAAATCCGGATTGTTATATTGTCAGCGAAACTTCCCTGGAACAAATCTATGTCCATATTCAAAACGTACAGCCCGATGTGGTGATTGTTGATTCCATTCAAACAGTTTCTACCGAAATGATAGAATCGTCGCCCGGGTCGGTATCGCAAGTTCGCGAATGTGCCGCCAGTCTGCTTAAATTTTGCAAGACAACAGGTACGCCGGTGCTTTTGATTGGGCATATAAACAAAGAAGGCAGCATTGCCGGACCAAAAGTGCTCGAACATATTGTGGACACGGTGCTGCAGTTCGAAGGCGACCAACATTATATGTACCGCATCCTGCGTTCCATCAAAAACCGCTTCGGGAGCACTTCCGAACTTGGCATTTACGAGATGCAGCAAAACGGCCTGCGCGAAGTAAGCAATCCGTCCGAACTGCTACTTTCGCAAAACCACGAAGGACTCAGCGGCGTGGCCATTGCTTCGGCTATCGAAGGTGTTCGTCCGTTCCTCATAGAAACACAGGCACTGGTTAGCTCGGCTGCTTACGGCACACCGCAACGTTCCAGCACCGGTTTTGATCTTCGCCGGTTGAACATGCTGCTGGCCGTACTCGAAAAGCGCGCCGGATTTAAAATTGCACAAAAAGATGTGTTCCTCAACATTGCAGGTGGTATCAAGGTCAACGATCCGGCCATCGACCTGGCAGTAATCTCGGCCATTCTGTCGTCCAACGTAGATATTGCTATAGAAAAGCATGTTTGCGTAGCAGGCGAAGTAGGACTTTCCGGAGAAATCCGCCCCATCAACCGCATAGAGCAACGCATACTCGAAGCCGAAAAGCTTGGATTCAAAAAAATGATTATCCCGGAATACAACCTGAAAAGTCTCAACCTAAGCAAGCTCAACATAGAACTCATTCAGGTAAAAAAAGTGGAAGAGGCGTTTAGGGTGTTGTTTAAAAGATGATTGTGAATCCGCCCCAAACCCCTAAAGGGGATTAAAGAGTGTTGAGTCAGGAGATGAAGATGGAGCAAAAAAGGCAATGGAATAATGTTTTTTATCTCCCGAAGGGAGTAACTGTGAATAACCGTGGGTGAAAGCCCACGGATAATAACCAAAACAGATTCCCAGCCCCGTAGGAGTTGAAATTCAAAACAATATAATGTACCTATCCACGCTAGATCTGCCGGTTTACTCCCTCTATAATAAAATTTGTTCGTAATATTACCTTCATCAACAATTACAGTCACTCCGTCATACTTGATTATTATAATGTAAATATAGAATGATACAAATTCAATATTAATTTTATAAACATCAACATTTACATTATAATAATCATCATTTACATTATCAATGTTTATATTGACATCTACAAATAATATAATAACATTATAATAGTAATGAACAAATCTACTATATTCAATGTTTACATTGGCATAGATTAAAATAAAATCATTCATTTCACACTTCTAACTGTTATGGCAAACACAAAACCCCGTGTAATTATCCCCCGTAATCCAGCCAAGAAATTGGATTTAGCATCGCAAATTTATGCAAAGCATCTTGACATGGCTAATGAATCGCCATTGAATGCCATTCAGGGCAACTCATGGTCGTTAACCGGACCTGAGATAGCCAATGCTCAAAAATTGCATCAGCAAGCCGAAGATTATAAACACATGAGTGAACTTGCATACCAACAACGCGACATATTACTCGTCAAAATAGACAAATCAGTCAAATCGAGCCGCGATTTGCTACTCGGAGTTCACCGTGAGAATCCAAAATCACTCGGCCGGTGGGGATTTGAAGTGCATGATTCGCATAAAGCTTCGAAAGAAAAAAAAGAATAAGTCTCCTTTCAATCCAGACTGGATAAATAAATTACACATTTTCTCACTTTGCATTGAGAATTAAACCACTACTTTTGCATAAAAAGAAAAATATGACCTTACGTACCGTAAATGTAACCCGCTATATTACTCCTTTGCGTGAAGGAGGTTCATTGCCGGCATTGGCCGAAGCTGATGACGACTTCAAATATGTTGTCAAGTTTCGTGGCTCGGGGCATGGCACCAAAATGCTGATTTCTGAGCTGGTTGGTGGTGTGGTTGCAAAGTTATTGAAACTGCGCGTGCCCGAACTGGTTTTTGTGCAACTCGACGAAGCTTTCGGACAGACCGAGGGCGATGAAGAAATTCAGGACTTGTTGCAAGGCAGTCGCGGGTTGAATCTTGGCTTGCATTTTCTGTCGGGCGCACTGACTTACGATCCTGTTACCACCAAAGTGGATGGACGTTTGGCTTCGCAAATTGTGTGGATGGACGCTTTCCTTACTAACGTGGATCGCACAGTGAAAAACACCAACATGCTGATGTGGCACAAAGAACTTTGGCTGATTGACCACGGTGCAACATTGTATTTTCATCATTCGTGGACAAACCACATGAAACAAGCGTTGACACCGTTTGCGCTGATAAAAGATCATGTTCTGTTGCCGTTTGCCGACCAATTGGAAAAAGCAGATGCAGAATGTAAGGCAATACTTACTAATGAAGTTATTCGCGAAATTGTCGACCTGATTCCTGATGATTTTGTCAATTGGACCGAAGATGGTGATACCCCCTACTCTATTCGGGAGATTTATTACCAATTCCTATGCGAGAGATTGAACCATTCCGAAAACTTTGTAAACGAAGCACTCAATGCAAGGAAAACAAGTATTTGAATACGCCGTAATTCGTGTTTTGCCCAAGGTAGAGCGCGAAGAATTTATCAACGTTGGCATTATTTTGTTCTCAAAACGGGCAAAATACATTCGTATGATTTGGAAACTCAATGTAGATCGTCTCAATGCTTTTTCTACTGAGCTTGACTTTGATTTGCTTGAAGAGTCTTTAAAATCATTCGAAAAGATATGCAATGGAAGTAAAGATGGTGGCGCAATAGCTCAGCTGGACATTCCCGAACGCTTCCGCTGGCTCACAGCCATGCGCAGTTCCTGCATTCAAACTTCCCGTCCTCATTCAGGATTCTCCGACAATCCGGATAAAACAATTGAAAAATTATTTGACGAAATGGTGTTGTGACTAGATAGATGACAATAAAAAAAAGGTTTCACTTTTTCAAGTGAAACCTTTTTTTTTCATATCTCTGTATTTTTACAGTTTCACAATTGTTTTGGAACCGTCATACTGAATAGTTTTAGGCTCAGATGTTGATTGGCCAATGAAAACCACACGGAAAATACGGTTAGTCAGCATTCCTTCGAAGTTGCCTTTGCGATCTCCGATGGTAAGCGTACCTTCTGCATCATTGTAGTCGAAACTAATGGTAGAGAAAAGCCCTTTTTCGTAATTGTAGTTGGTTCCTTCGTCTTCGTATAAGCTGAACTTGCCGTCCTTACCCTGATAAACCCTAATTTCAATGTTGTCGGCTTTCTTTTCGGAAGCATATTGCATCACAGGACCGATAGGCAGGATAGTGCCGGCCGGAACGAAAAGAGGAATATGCTCAAGTGGAGCTTCTACATTTATTTTTTGTCCGCCATCAATTAATTTGTTTGAGTAGAAATCGTACCATTTGTTTCCGGCAGGAAAATAAACCTCACGGTTGCGCGCTTTGTAACTGTAAACCGGACAAACCATCAATGCCGGACCTAACAAGAATTGATCGCTTACGCCGTACGTTTGTTTGTCGTCAGTATAACTCATGGCCAGCGATCGCATCAGCGTATAATCGTTGTAGTAAGCCATACCTGCCAATGAATATATATATGGCATCAGTCGGTAACGCAGTTCGTCGTAATAGACAAGGCTTTTGTAAACGGGATGATTTTCAGGAGCCATGTTGTATATCTCGCGGTATGGGAATTGTCCGTGACTGCGGAAAAGTGGGGCAAACGATCCAAACTGGAACCAACGCAGGTTCAGTTCACGCCATTCTTTAAGATCAGCATTTTCAACACCTGTCTGATCAAAAACATGTTGAGCATTTTCGTAACGTTTTTCTACGCAGAAACCACCAATGTCCATTGTCCAGAATGGAACACCCGACATGGCAAAGTTAAGTCCGGCCGAAATTTGCGACTTCATATCTTCCCAACGGGTAGCAATATCACCACTCCATGTAGCTGTGGAATAACGTTGTAAACCGGCAAATCCTGAACGGGTCAACAGAAACACCCGCTTATTATTATCCGTTTCGCGCTGACCGTCATAAATCGCTTCCGCATTCATCAGGGCATAGGCATTGAAATACTTATTTGAAGAACCTAATGCTGTCGGTCCGCACAATTTCTTGCGGTAATCCATATCGGTACAATCCCTGACATTTGGTTCAGAGGCATCCATCCACCAAGCATCGAATCCTTTTACGTAAAGATTGTCTTTCATTTGTTTCCAGAACAACTTCCGGGCCCCGGAACTGTAAGCATCGTAGAACGATCCGACATAACCCGGACCAACCCAGTCGCGTATACTGTCTTTCACAGCTTGCATATACATCCAGCCTTTTTGTTCAAATTGTTTGAAATTGTCGGTAGTGACGTAGAACTTTGGCCATACCGAAATCATGATATGAGCATTTTCTTTGTGTACCGAATCCACCATACCCTTTGCATCCGGGAAACGAGTAAGGTCGAACTTGTGGCTTCCCCACTCAGATTCCGGCCAGTAGTTCCAATCGAGCACGATATTGTCGAGCGGGATATTCCGCTTACGGTATTCGGATACTACGTTCAGCAATTCGCCCTGCGTTTTGTAACGTTCGCGACTTTGCCAATAACCCATAGCCCATTTCGGCATAATGCTTGCCTTGCCGGTCAAAGTACGGTAACCACTGATTACTTTGTCCATGTTTTTTCCTGCAATGAAATAATAATCCAACTTGTCTCCCATTTCAGACCAGAAGGATATGTTGCCGTTTTTCTCCAATAAGCTTGAAGAGAGTGCTTTCAGACCGATATAAGAAACACCGCCATCGGGTTTCCATTCCAATCTGATTTTGGTACGTTTTCCTTTTTCGAGCGGAAAGCGGAAACGGTATGTATTTGGATTCCATGAAGTTCTCCAACGTTCAGGGACTACCAATGAATCGTTAAGCCACACTTTAGTGTATCCTGCATAATAAAGGCTAAACTTGAATGTATCTGTTTGATTGGCAACAATTGCCCCTTCCCACACAATTGAGCCATCATTGAATTTGAACTCGGAAGGGAACTTCTTAACGGTTTCTATATTCTCGTAATCTATTGTCGATTCCTGACGGACAATCGGAGCTTGGTCTTTTTGAGTGTACGTGGCAGTAAGAGAGCCTTCTTTTCCATCTTTATTATAGAGAGTAAACTGGTTCAGGTCTTTGTAATCGCGAGGATCACCGTATTTGCTCTGCGAATAGTTATCCCACAAAATTCCATAATTGTTTGTGGACATAATGAAAGGAATCGACACTTTCGTATTGTACTGGAAAAGGTCTTCGCTTTTATGTTTGTAGTTAAAGTCATCCGACTGATGTTGTCCCAAACCGTAGATCGCTTCTCCGGGAGTGCCGGTGAAAACTTGCTGCATAGTGTAGCCTTTATCGTTTTCGACAGCAAAAGGTTTAAAGCTCCTTCCGCCTTTTGCTTCCTGAAGCAATACTTTCCCCGACTTGTCCATAAATGAAATTCCACCAGTAAGCAGGGAAACTTTCACTGTAAGTTCATCGGTGGATAGTTGGGCAAATTGGGCATTGCTCGTTACTTTAAATGGTGTTTTTGTTGTTAATCCAGTCACAACACAGAGACTGGAAGTGTTAGGAAGAATGCTTTCAGGCGATGCCTGAACTCGAATAATCCGACTGTTGACAACATCAATCTCAATGGTTTTAGCAGCTCCATTTTTAGGCGAAACCCTCATACCGTTTTGCAACGTTTGAACGGATTCGGCTGCAAACAAGTGCCCTGCGATAACCAAAAATGCAATAAAAAAAGAAATTCGTTTCATAAAAAAGTAATTACTATTATTATTAATTATTATTCACTCCAAACCAATACACCTGCCGGTTTCAATACATTTTCGCCAACCAATATTTTGGATGATGCAGGCAGGTTCATGGTATAATTATCCGAAGAATAGTTTACAGCAATGTAAAATCCATCCCGCCAATAAACGTAAATGCCCTCGGGGTAGTCTTCGGTGGTTGCCCCGGCTTTGGTATAAGTATCTCGCAGAATGTCTTTTTCAAGTTTAGAATCATCCGTATCAACGCCAATGTATGTGACAGAACCTTTGCTAATGTTGTGTTTTACCACAACCGCATTGCCTTTATAGAACTGATTGTCATAAGTTGCAAGTACTTCTGTACTCTTATCTGCCACAAGCAGATCACCCCAATTATTCCAATTGTAGTGGGTTGATTTCATTAAGATATCGCCTTTGGCATAGCCCGAAAGCATATCAGTTGCTTTCACGTGAGCCCCGATAAGACCGGATATTGGTGCAGCAATTTCACCCTTCCAAAAATGCCCAGCACGATCTTTAGTAGCAGTGCGGCAGGTAACTATTAAATGTCCGCCTTTCGCCACATAATCATTCCATTTTTTCACTAAAGCAGAATCAACCATTTCGTAAGCAGGGACAATCACCACCTTGTATTTTGACAAATCAGCTGTTTCAGGGACAACATCAACCGGAGCACCCAAAGATTTGCCTAATTCCAAGAACTTAACCGGGTAGTTCCATGCATCCCATTGAAAGGTTTGTTTTTGCCTGTCAATAGTCCAGTAATTTTCAAGATTCCAAACAATTGCAGTTGACCGTGCAGCTAGTTTTTCGGGCATTTTTACATTTGACTTATATTGTTTCCTAAGCTCTTTTATTTCTTTCATAAACTGCATATACTCTTCCCCACCTTGAGAAGGTGTTACGCCATCAGTTAATATCACACCAGCATGGTATTGCTCCGAGCTATATAAAATTTGACGGAAACGATAGGAACAGGCAAGTTTTCCACCCGCAGCGAAAGTGTGATACAGCCACATACGCACTGTACCGGGTAAAAGTAGAGGATTATAGCTGCCCCAATTGACCGGGCCAGGCTGAATTTCCATCACACCGGATACACCGCCAACTGATTTATAGTATTCTGCTGCAAACAAGATTACTTTGCTATTTCCCAACCTAAAACCAAGGTTGCCGATATTGTCTGTACCACCATTCGGGTATGCTGTATAGGCTGCAAAATCAAGTTTTTTTGTACGCCATGGGTCAGAACCCGTGCATACTGCCGTATAATTGGTAGTAATATATTGGTTCTTCGAAATGTAGTTTCGCAATGTACCAGCCTGAAAATCTAAAAATTCGGCCTCCGCATCAGCACAATAACGTTTGAAATCGAGCAGCGCATGAGGATTATTACCCCACCAACCTACTAAGGTGGTATTTGGAATAATAACCTGATCGAAATTATTGAACCATTGGCTCCAGAAAGCTGCGCCCCAAGCATTATTTAATGCATCGATGGTTTTGTATTTATTTTTAAGCCATTGTCTGAATGCTTCTTGCGATGCCGGACTGTAATCGGAAATTGCTGGAGGCTCATTATCGATTTGCCATCCGGTCACATTTTTGTTCTGACCGTAACGTTTGGCCATTTCGGTTACGATTTTATCGACGAACAAGCGATACTTGGCATTGGCGATTGATTCCAATCCACGCGTACCATTTTCGGCACGAATGTAATGGCTGTCCATAATAAAGGTTTCGGGATAATTGATGCGCATCCATGTCGGGGTAGTTGCCGATGGAGTACACATAACCACTTTAAGGTGATATTTGGCACAAAGATCCACCACTCTATCAAGCCAGGCAAAGTCAAACTTTCCTTCTTCCGGTTCCATTTTATACCAGCTAAACTCTGCCAAATGGACAAATTCATAACCCATGTCCGAAATCTTCTTAATATCACGCTCCCATTGGTTTTCGTTCCAATGTTCAGGGTAATAGTAGATGCCGGTAGTAATCAAGTCTTTATCAGGAAAAAATTTATTGGCATTTTGAGCTTTTACAGTTATTCCCGAAATAATTACTAATAGTACTAAAATTAGGTGCTTTTTCATAATATTTTTTTTAATTTCTAAAGCGTTCACTTTTTCAATTTACGAGGAGCTACCGAAGCATCTTTGGCACCTTGCATGATAGCATCGACAATGCCCTTATCAAGTATAGCACCTGTGCTGCGATTAAATAACCATCCGGGCACATCCCAGCAAATGGGGATTAATCCTTTACTAACGGCCGATTTAACGATACATTTATAATAATAATCCACTGACGCGTTATTAAGTGCCTGATCTGAAGGTGGACTAAGTTTTCGTTTTGCTGCTCCAAATTCGCCGATAATTACCGGAATTCCCTTATCAATAAACTGGGTTTTCATCTTCCCAAAATTCTTTTCCACATCGCTTTCTTCACCCCATGTGGCATTGTGGGCGGTATCAGTTGTAGAATGGTTACCCTTTCCCCAGTAGTAGAACGTTTTACCCCAGTCGGCATCTTTATCCATAAGGCAAAATTGGAATGGAGTATAATAATGAACTTCAGCTATTATCCGGTCCGAGATCTTATCCACAGGCATAGTCTTCATTAATTTATAGGTATCATCAATATCTGTTGAAGGTCCCTGGATGATAAGCGTACGCGAACTATTGTTACCTCCCGTTGCACGAACAGCATCAATAAAAGTTTGGTTGTAAGTCAATAAAACTGACATTTGGATTGAGTCATGGGCAGCAGGTTCATTAGCTCCGGCAAAAAGTAAATGCTCATTATAAGCCTTGAAATAATTGGCAATTTGAGTCCAATAAAGACGTTGCCTTTTATTTACAATTTCCTGATTGGCTTTATTAACCCTATTTTCTAACCATCCTTTATCCCAATGCATGTTTAATACTACATACATATCGTCTTTAATACAATAATCTACCACCTCTTTTACACGGGCAATCCATTCTTTATTAATAACACTGGCAATGGTATCGGAATGGCAAAACCATGACACTGGAAGTCGTACCGTGTTAAATCCGGCAGTCTTTACCGAGTCGATAAGCTGCTGTGAAGTATGGCCTGCCCCCCAGGCATTTTCACCACAAATAGCCTCAAGGGTATTGCCCAAATTCCAACCGACTCCCATCTTGCCGGCAATATGTTGTGCAGTTGGTAATTTTGATTTTGCGGAAGCAGACATTAAAAGCCCGCACGCAATGATTGCAATAAATAGTCTTTTACTAAATAATTGAGGTAAAAAAGGAATTCTTCTTTTCATTTTAAATTAATATTTATGTTTTATAAGTTATAACCCTCCCTAAAATATTGGCACATACTCAAGTGGTACTGTTTAATCGATTTTGTAGTAAAATTCCCCAATAATGATCTCTATATTTTTTTTTGCTGTTCAAGTTCAACCAACTTAAGCTAAAGATGGTATAGCAAATAGATGATATTTTCAAAAATTTCCTTAATGCTTACCTTGCCAATTCAGCTTTAAATTTTTACACAGAATTGACAAAATAAAGGTACTCCCAAATTTTATACAGCTTAGGATTGATTTGTTTCTAATTGAGCATGTTTTCGTATTATTTGAAGCAAATAAAACTGCTCAAATTATCAAGGAAAGAAGGGGTTATTCAGCCAATGGTGTCTGGGGCTATAGTTTAGGTGTGGGCGATTTTATCTTTTTTCCGTGTTACTTAGGACTAAAAAATAGCAGTTACAAACTGCTCTGATTCTACGCACAAGTGTCTCCATTTCACTAAGACTTGCACTTTGAAACGTCTGACATTTACATATTTGAACAAAACTAGGGAATTTCTCAGTGCTATTTGCTTTTAATCATTTCAAAGATATCGCAAGCTTCAGGCATAACGATTTGGTCCAATGGACTTATTTTCCATGATCGAACTGTCATTTACCCGGTATTTCAACACAAAAGCAGTTATTCCCAAACTGTTCAACCATTTAGCCGACTGTGCCCTTTCGTGTTCAATGGTCAGTCGCCAGTCCCCAATACCCGCCACCCGGACAAATAATAACTATCGTACCCGTTGCTTTTTCAGCATGAGCAGGATACATGTCCAGTCTGTGATCGGTTATTAGCCGCATCTTAATCCAATAATCTGCCGAATCGACAGTCTTCTTGAAACTGGCGTTAGGAATAGCCCCAGGCACTTTACCGTTTCATAAATCAATCACCTCGCTTTAACCTGAAAGATTTCCGGTTGAAGTAATCAGGCATATAAATGCCAATATTGTTAGTTTTAAATCAAAAACTCTCATTTTTTTTTATAGTATTCTTTCATAATATACCATGCCTTCTTCTTTTCTCCTTTATCGGATATTAACCCTTTTCTATTGTATCCCCTTTGGTATACAGGCTGCATTCGCCCTAAAGATTTATAATCGAATAAAATCCATGGACAAATTCCGCATAAATTAGGAATCGTGCCAAACATCTCTATTTGATCCTTATAAATCTGCTCCTGATATTCTTCTGACCAGGAAGCAGCTTCGTCGGTTGGAACATTTTTATTTCCATACAATGCCTCGCCACCGAATTCAGAGATAAATATTGGCTTATCAGGGAATGCAACTTTCCATTTTGTGTCTATGGGCTTACCTTGCCATGGATCGTACCAGCCAATGTATTCGTTGATACAAATCAGGTCGGAATACTTGTAAAGCTTATCCAAAACATTAAAAGAATTATTAGCGTAAGTTTGGCTATTAGTTACATGACATATCAACCGGGTTGAGTCCATTTCCCTGCATTTTTGAGTTAACCCGATGAGGGCATTATTCCTGTTTGGAGTACCCGAATAGGTTTCATTCGAAAGACTCCAAACAATTACAGCTGCGCAGTTTCTATCCCTACGAATCATTTCTTTGAGCATGGTTTCCATTTTTTTTGGAACCAGACTGTCTGAAAACTGGATGTGTTGATAAACAGGCAACTCGCTCCACACCATTAAGCCAATTTTTTCAGCTTCCTTAATCGTATTTTCATTGTGCGGATAGTGTGCCAACCGTACGAGGTTGCATCCCAATTCTTTGGCGGAATTCAACAATAGCTTGGCATCCTCCACTGAATAGGCCCTGGTCTTTTTCAATGGGTTTTCTTCGTGAATATTGACTGCTTTCAGAAAAATAGGTTTTTTATTCAATAAAACTTTATTCCCCTGTATTTCAATGCACCTGAAGCCAATCTCATCAGCAATAGAATCCGTTTCGCTTTCAACAATTACTTTGTAAAGTTTTGGACTTTCCGGCGACCATAGTTTGAAAGGTGCAGAAAATTCAACCTTAGCAAAACCCTTGTCGTTAGTCCTGGTTTTATACACAATCTTTAGTTCAGGTATTTTTACCTGAATGTTTTGTTGGGCATGTTCTCCTTCCAATTGAATCCAGCCAAGCACCTTATTCAGGCTGCCTTTTTTTAATTGAATGGAATAGTCATCAATGTAAGTATCGGCTGTTTCAATAATACTTACATCACGTGTGATACCGCCATAATTCAACCAGTCGTAGCCTCGCCCGGGAATACCATTCTCCAAGCGACGGTTATCAACTTTTACGATTAATGAATTATCGCCGTCTTTAACTTTACCTGTAATTTCAAACTGAAAAGGGGTAAAACCTCCTTCGTGGCTTCCAAGTTTTTCACCGTTCAGATACACGTCTGCGATATAATTAACTGCACCAAAATAAAGAAAAAGTCGCGTATCTTTCTTTGGGGAAACATTGAACAGTTTTCTGTACCAAACAGTGCCTTCATAAAAAGAGAGTTCGCACATTTGCGAATTAAAGTCACCCGGCACATTCAATTCCTGTCCTCCGTCAAACGAATACTCAAAGAAGTCAGTCTTCTTCTGGGGTTTTGGCTCTATCCAGAATTTTTTCCAACTGCCAACATCTCCCTGATCTACCATCACATTCCATTTCCCATTCAAACTTATTAAATGCCGGGATTGATCGTTGATTATGGCTGTTTTGGCATGTAAATGGTTGCTCAAAAAGATAATGAACAGAGCAGCCAATATACTTTCTCTTGAAAGGAGTTTTCTGTATTGTATATTCATTTCACTTTTTATCAATTTCGTCATTTTTAATTTCAAGATGAATCAGTTATTCCCTAATTTAAGAATTGGGAAATAACTGAGATTATTTACCTGTTATTTTGTCATCACATCCACTTCGGCATATCCTGCAACATCATCACCTAATGTATTTTTTAATGCTGCAATTTTGATAAAACGAGCCTTTTCGGAAGAAAATTGTTTGATTTGCCATACAGGATTATTTTTGATATTTGAAAACTCTCCTTCGCTCACCAATTTCCATTCTTTGTTGTCGGCAGAAACATAGAACTGGTAGTGAGTAATGATGCCTGAACTCCATTTGTTCTGATCAGGCAGGTATTTGAAACCGGAAACATTGTAATCATTTCCCAAATCAATAACCAGATCAATAGGCATTTTTTTGTCTCTTTGATACCATACGCTGGATGGATCTCCGTCAAGGATTGCAGCGGCTTTTTCATCGGTTATCCCTACTAATTTCCAGTTTTTTTTTGAGATATCGAATTTTTCCAGACCTACAGGACTACTTTTGCCTGAAGTTGGATCATACGAAATAGCTTTCACTACCACCCTCCCATCAGCTGAAAAAGAACCTGTATATTTGTTTGAGTTTGGGGTAGGTTCGCTACCGTCTAAAGTATAATAAAAGATGGGACCTATATCATTTGTTTGAATAGTTACTTCACCGGATTGGTTTCGGGTAATGACAGGCGCATTTAGGAATACAGGCGCATTATAAATCCCAATATTGGATATGACAGGACTACATTTTGAGTCAGTAATGTTGAAACGCACTTGAGTTGCCTTCACTGAAGGGAAACGTAGGACTCGTTTATAGCCGATCGTGGTTGCTTTCGCTACTGCTTTCCAGTTTCCATCCACGAGCGCTTCTACTGTAAAAGCTTTCACACGCTGGCCCAAACGAATATATTCCTGTACCAGAAAACGGTTGAACAGAGTTGGTTTGCCCAAATCAATCGTCAAGGTTGCAGTTTTGATATTATCATCCGTGGTCCAATAGGTATTTTTCTTTCCATCTACCGCCATTGCAGCTCCAAACTTTTTTGAGTTGCCACGTACATTCGATGCTATTGCTTTTTTATTTTCGGCAAGGTTTACTGCAAATGATTCTTTTACAGCTTTGCCAAATTCAATCGCATTTTTTTCGTCGGTTGGATGTATCAGTCCGTTTGGCATTATCGGGAAGTTGAGCAACAGGGATCCGTTGCGTCCGATAGAGTTATAGTAAAGATCCATCAATTGAGGAACAGTCTTTACTTTGTTGTCTTCGTTTGGATGGTAGAACCACTCCGGACGAATGGAAGTATTTACTTCGGCAGCCACCCATTTGTTTCCGTTTTCCAAGCCATAATGTAACATATTCCAGCTTACATCACCTGTAGAATCCAACAGACTCCAGTTTGTTTCTCCAACATTGCCTTCTTCTGTTCCAACCCAGCGCAGATCACCACGGTCGCCGCCATCGTTCCAAATCACGCATTTGGGCTGTAACTTGTGAATTAGGGCGTAGGTTTTTTTCCAATCGTAATAGGTTGTACGGTCAATGGTGCGCGTCTCATTGACTCCACCGTAATATCCCGAACCACCATTGGCTCCATCGAACCACACTTCGAAAATCGGCCCATAATTGGTGAGCAGTTCGGTGAGCTGATTTCTGAAATAGGTGATATACTCAGGTTTTCCGTAATCAGCACTGTTTCTGTCCCAGGGCGATAAATAAATACCTAGTTTCAAACCGTATTCTTTACAGGCATCGGCCATTTCACGAACCATATCGCCTTTGCCGTTTTTCCATGGAGCATTTTTTACCGAATACTCTGTATATTTAGAAGGCCAAAGACAAAAACCGCAATGGTGCTTTGCTGTAATGATAATTCCTTTCATACCTGCTTCTTTACAAATACGCGCCCACTGGCGGCAATCCGATTCTTTAGGATTGAACAGTTTGACATCCTCATTCCCAAAACCCCAAGACTGATCGGTATAGGTATTTAATGAAAAATGCACAAAAGCATACGACTCCATTTCCTGCCATCTCATCTGGTTTTCACTTGGAACCGGACCACATGGGGCAGGAGCTTTTAGCTGGGCATTATTTAAGCCAATTGAACACACGGAAAGAATTATTCCGAAAAATAGTTTTTTAATCATATAAGTATTTTTATTCTGTGGATTATTGATATTAAACTTAATTCAACGTTATAAAGGTTGCTATCTCTTATCATTAAATTCAACCTTAATTTTTTCTTTTTTCTGGTTGCGAAAAATCACTACTTCAGTATTTGACCCAATAACCGACATACGAGCTTCAAGCAATTCGCGTAGTTTATCCGTTCCTTTTGAGTTAAACGACAAAATCACATCGTTGGGCTGCAAAAACTTAGCTGCTACTGATCCGGCAGCTACTTCCATTACTAATACACCTCTAATGTCGTCCATTCCGGTTGCAGAGCGTTCTCCTAAAGAAGTGAGATTTTTTACTTTTGCACCCATAAAGTCGATATTTTCATCGGCATCCACTTTATCGAGAGCAAGAATGGAAGGTATAGTTACTTTTTTTGCTAAAGCTTTCAGTTTTGGTAAAACAACTCCGAAACTATCCATTGCAAAATTTTTAAACCCAATTGACAGGGCTTTAGCACCATCTTTAAGACGAAAATCGCCTACCTTTGGATTTACAAAATCCAGCCTTCCACATACCGAGTTTTTATCCGTTCCTCTGCTCTGCGCCGCTTTAAGCGAAACCGAGTCTGGAAAAACATTGTAATCTGTTTCCTTACCCCAAACTTTAATATCAACAGGCATGTACCCGGTAGAAACGACATTGTAACGAAAAATGTCATTACTGTTTTTAAACCAGACATGAGGATGGAAGGTATTGTTTATCATGATGTTATTTTCGACAATACGATTTACGCCTTCGCGAAGTTTTATTCCGCCATTCAGACACAGGTTATTGCGGATAATATAGTTACTTGAGCCATCGTCAAGGTCAATGTCCCAGCCGTGGTCGCAACGCATACGATTATTTTGAATAACGATTGGCTTCACGACATCAGCCAAAGCAAGTTCGTAATTATTTTCAACAATAGAATCTAAAACTTTTTTGTCCGGATGCCAGTATCGGTCGCGCCCCCAAGAGTTAAACGAACCGTGGTCGCCGCTTTCTTTCACGGTATTAAACACATCGTTGTACTCGATAATATGCCCACCCCAGGTTCCTTCACTCACATTTATCCCAGCACGGGGAACATCATAAATGGTATTGTGGCTCACCGTGATACTCTGACACATAGACAACTCAACCCCTGTCGATTGTTTTTCTACTAACCCCAAATCAAACATTAAGTTATCAAACACCTTGCATTTTGACGGGTAGTTATTGGTTTTTGGGCCGGGAGTGCGGTCTATCTGATCCAACGGCACATACTGGTAATACTCAAAACTCGGGGAACGCACAGCACCCGGATCACCGACAAAACAAAAAGCACTGGCTCCGATTTCTGAAATTAAACATTCAGACACCTCACAATCGCGGTTATAATTATTGAAAAAGACAGCATTACCACCCAAATTGTTGAGAGTGCAATTTTTAAGGGAACAATTTACCGCACCGTTATAAAACACAGCTCCTCCTCTGTAAATCGTCCAGTCGCTGCGCAGTAACGGTTCCTTATTTTCCATGAACGTACGCAGGGTTTCCGTAAGCGTAAGTCCTTCGATTTTGATATTTCTTACAGGGTTTGTTTCTGTGCCTTTAAATTCAAATAAATGGGCAATTTGCGGAGTTTCAAACTTCGCCGTTTTAATATCTATGCCTTTGGGTGGATAATAGTATAGAATTCTGGCTTTCTTATCGTAAAACCACTCGTTTACAGTATCCAGTTCTTCGAAAACATTTTCGACAAAACGATATTTTTGGTGCATACCCATTTTGCGGTTGTTTTGCCAACCGCCTTCGAGACCAAGTTCACCTTTGTCATTTTTTCCAGTAATGACATAATGAACGTCTCCCCATTCGCATGGATGAAGGGCGTGAATAAATCCACCTTCGGGAGATTTCCATCGGGCCACTCGTTCTTTAGAAAGAACATCGTCTGCTGTTCCTCCAAAATAATGGGCTGTTGAGTCGTAATTCGGATACCGCGCCATTCGTTGCAATTGCCCGTTGGCAAACAACTCGTCGAACACAACATTTTGTGCTACTTTAGCTTGCCAAATACCGTTTTTATACACTTTCCAATCCAGATTTAAAGTAAAGCCACCACTAATGGTAACTTTTTGGTCTTTGAAGTTCTTTATTAATAGTGTTTTCTTTTCTTTTCTTGAATCCTCTGGTAAAAAAACAATTGGTTGACTCAAATGATATGCGCCGCCCATAAGATTTATCACAACACTCCCTTTTGTTTTGCGCGATTCTTCCAGCGCCTTGTTTATTGTAGCAAAAGGCTTGGCTTGTGTTCCTCGCCCTACATCGTTACCTGTCGGGGAAACATAATAATTTATTTGTGCCTGAACGCTTATGCATAACATAAGCGAGGCAAAAGCCACGTAATATATTTTTCTAATCACTATTCTAATTTTTTTATTCTGTAATCGCTTCCACTGCAGCATGAATAATTTTATCGTTATCCTTTATTCACTTTTCTGAGTCGAAGTTCTGACAGTTAAAACATCACTGGATAAACCCGGTGAAGTAACTGTAAGTTTAATATCGCCAGCATCATGTGTACTCTTTATCACGACCAAAGCACGACCTTTCCATGCTTTACGTGTATTGCCCACATAAGGGTCAGTATCTTTCATATCGGCATTTTCTACTCCTGCAATTACACTGGGTCCATCAATTTTGAAATTCAAACGGTTTGCTGCATTCGGTTGGATTATTCCATCCTTGTCGGCTATTTCAATAGTTATGTAAGATAAGTCTTGTCCGTTGGCCAATATCTCTTTTCGGTCGGCTGTTAGTTTTATTTTCGCAGCATCGCCGGCAGTTTGGAGAATGGTTGATTCCATTTCCTTTCCATTTTCCACGCCAACTGCTTTAAGTTGTCCTGTTGAATAAGGCACTGTAAAAGTCGCTTTAAACTGCAGATCACGCGTTGTTGCTTTTTCACCTATAAGTTTGTTATTCAAATAAAGCTGTACTTTTGGATATTTGGAATAAACTTCGACATCAATATTCCTGCCTTCAAAACCCGGCCAAGTCCAACTTTCCCACGTTGGCCATACTGACCACCAAGTTGTTTTGATTTCCAAAGGCTCCGGCTCAGGTTCACGAACTGCCAAGTAGAGTTTTTCGTTATTATTATACAACATGCTTCGGTAATGCGATATGGGTTTTCTCCAACCAACCAAATCTATATCACCGCAATAAGCACCATGAATGGGAAACATATCGTTGTCCCAATTTTCGCCGGGAGTTTCGCCAGAATAATAAGTTCTACCAATACCGGCTTCGCCGAGATAATCTATCGCCGTCCAAACAAAATCACCGATAACGCAATTGTTTTCTTGCACCAATTTCCAATTTTTAAAAGCATCTTTAGGATAAGATTCGGTTTGTACTATGATACGCGAAGGTACTCTTTTATGATCGTCTGGAGCACTCCACAGATTGTAATTATATCCCGCAACATCATGTACCGCCATAAGCGTATCGAATTTTGCCCAATCCTTACCATTATTCACAATAGCAGAGATAATCGGGCGGACGGCATCTATTTTCTTTATCGCATTTATAAGCATTTTGGCGGTTTCTATGGCCGAATGATTACCTCTTTCCGGTATTTCATTACCAATGCTCCACATGAAAACGGAAGGGTGATTGCGGTCACGTAATACCATTGCGTCCAAATCCCGTTGCCACCATTGGTTGAAATACTTAGAATAATCGTTGTTGTTTTTACCGACTTTCCAGCAATCGAACGACTCGTCCATTACCAATAAACCTAATCTATCGCAAGCATCCAAAAATGCTTCGGAAGGTGGATTGTGAGAAGTCCTGACAGCGTTGAAGCCACCATCTTTGAGCAATTCAATCTTGCGTTCTTCGGTACGGTCAAAAGCTGCAGAGCCTAAGCAACCATTATCGTGATGAACGCAACTACCGTTAATTTTAATGGTTTTTCCATTCAGTTGAAAGCCGTTTTCAGCAGTAAATTTTATGGAACGGATACCAAAATCGGTTTTTGTGTCGTCAAGCACTTTTTTATATTTTAATACCTGAATCTGAGCCTGATATAAATTGGGTATTTCAGGTGTCCAAAGCAACGGATTTGATACGTTTATGGTTTGAGTGATTTCCTTTTCGCTGTTGGCAGGAATCTCAATTTGCACCCGACCATTTCCCACACTTTTAGAACTCTTATTCCAAAGAAGGGTTTTGATGACAACACTTTGGGTAGATGATGTTTCATTTTTAACCATCGCTTTCACCAGCACGGTTGCCTTTTTTGCAGACACTACGGGAGTAGAAATAGCTGCACCCCATTGCACTACATGCACTGGATTGGTTACCATCATCCAAACATGACGATAGATTCCGGAACCACTGTACCAACGGCTGTTTACCTGCTGCGAATTGTCGACCCGCACAGCGATTACGTTTTCTTTTCCGAAATTCAGATAGGGTGTAAGGTCGTAGCTGAACGATGTGTAGCCATACGGATGAACACCCAGCGGTTTTCCGTTGATAAAGACTTCGGAATTCATATAAACACCTTCAAAATAAATAGCTATTTTATT